>Ga0207706_10000116_pt1 | contig 85356 bp, 76 predicted proteins | sample KBSC53metaG_FD_184318 | JGI IMG/M metagenome (GOLD analysis project Ga0207706, IMG submission 184318) | Corn rhizosphere microbial communities from Kellogg Biological Station, Michigan, USA - KBS C5-3 metaG (SPAdes) (version 2) | ecosystem: Host-associated > Plants > Roots > Rhizosphere > Soil ...
CCCGGCAGGCTTTCACCAATCTCAGCTTTCTTCTGGAGGATGCAGGAAGCAGCATGGACCAAGTCGTGAAAGTGACCTGTTTCGTGGCGGAAGCCGAAGCGTTCACCAGCCTCAACGAGCTCTTTGCCGAATTCTTTCCCGCTTCGCCACCAGTCCGTTCGACGCCGGTTGTCGCCCTGCCACGGGGACTGAAGTTCTCGATCGAGGCCATCGCCCTGGCGAGGTGAGTCACGGCAGGCAAGGAGTGACCCGTGGCGAAGCTGATTTCGGGCATTCATCCGCTGCAGACCGGAGGCGATTTCTAATACCAGCTGAGTGCTTCGTCTGGTTTTCTCGGCCACTGGCACCAGGTGAAGCCGGTAATGCCTTACCTGACGGAGGTCGAGGTGCGGGTCCCGTGACGCCGGTGACTTGGGTCTGCGTTTTTCCAGAGCCACCAATCATTTTCTTCGTTGTGCTGTGGCACCGGGCACATTGACCTTAGGTCTGACGAGCGAGCACTTTCCGTAAGCCGCATTTGCAACTGGATCGATCGGTTCTCAAGCCAAGTCTCGCATCTTTCAGGTACGACAGGCATGACAATCAACTGGCGATGGTTCGGGTGGCAGGTCGCTCTCCCCTTGGGAGGGCCGATCGTATTCTCTGGAATCGCTATGCTGCTCTGGAAGTCCGGCAACCCAGCATTCAAGCCTGACCTGCACGTGCTGCTCGACGTGAGTCCTTGGGCCCTGACCTTCTACTCGCTGACCCTGATCAGCTCTACCATGAACGAGTTCTGGAAGAACATTTCCGAGCACCCGATGCTCGGTGGTTCGCTCATCACGGTGGCGATCGCGGTCGGTCTGTATGCTTCCTTCATCGTCATCTGGAGGCACGACTCACATTTCACTTCAAGGCCTCCCATTTATGGGGTCGCACTCTTACTCTTAGTAGTGTCAGTCGTGCTTTCTCACGCCGGCTACCAGAGGCGTTAGTATGTCTGTCAGCCCAGCCACCAGTTCTTCCGCCACCACAGCTGAGAGCGTCAGCACCGGGGCCGCAGGAGGGGCCGCCCTGGGATCCGTCATCGCGCTCGGCTTCGCCGCCGGGAGCGTCCTGGTTCCTTTCATCGGTGGAGCGGCCGGGGCCGCCGGTGGCGCTCTGCTCGGCTATCTCGTTCGTCGTCACCAGGCAGCAAAATCCTCCTCCCCTGACCTGGCAAAGCCGATCACCTCGCGGTCTTCGACCGGAGCCTAGTCTACCGCTCCAGACGTGATAGCCTGGGCGACGGAAGCCACATACCGTCGAGTCAGTGCGTGCTGGCGAAAATGCCCGGCGTGGCACTCGCCAGTGCCAAGATCACTCCCGCAAACATCAGCGTATCGGAGAAGTAATTGATTCCCACCACCTTGGCGGTGGTATCCGGGTCCGTCAGCGCGACGATCAAGAGGGGCCCGTAGATCACGAGGACCAGGAAGAGAAGCCACACCGCGGCACAGGTTAATACGGTCCGAGTCTTCCGCTTGAGAAGAACGCTTCCCGCGGCGACGAGAAGAGCTGTGCCTGTGACGTAGCCAATGAATGCCTGCCCCGGAACCCAGGCAGGCATCTCTTTCCGGAGCGGGACTCCTGGAAGGACCACCGGGTGGAGAAAGTGCCCGATGCCAAAGACTATCAGGGCCAGCACGATCGTTACCCGGCCCACGGTCACCAGCGTCGTCCTCGCCTGCCCGCTCCATCCGTCCACCGCAGTTGCCGCAAGAATCCAGGCGGCCCCACCGAACGACGACTCCCGGAAGACGATTACCCAGACAACTCTGTCGTGCTCGCTGATCGCTCCCGGAAGATGGATCATCGCGACGAACAGAAACATCATGATGCCGAACAGCAGGCCGGACCAGCGGACCCCGATCCTGGTCGCAATACTCAGAGACGCAGCGATCAACGCGATGCCGACGCCATAGACCCAGAACACGCGCCACGGCATGTACGCCGGTACCAAATCCCTGACAAATTGAGGGCCGAAGAGATGCAGGGCGCCGAAGACCGCGACCGGGCTGGCAAAACAGGCGTTGCTCAAGGCCACGATCTTGTCCAAGCCACGCGCCTCGGCGATCTGGTTTTTCGCGGCCAGTATTCCGATCACGAGCAGCGCGATGCCGGCGCAGCACATCGCAACCACGGGGCTGGAGCCTTCGAGGAGTGTCGCGAGAATGGTGGGGTGCACGGATCCGCCCTATAGGTCGGAGCGCCTAAGATTCTACCGCTACTCGGCAGACGTGCAATTCATCTATTTTGCTTCAGCCCCCGATCTTTTGCGCACAGTGGAACGACAACCGTCCCGTCCGTGCCAAGGTGGGACACCCCGAGGCGCCCTTGAAAGAAACCACCACCCGCGTCGAAGCCTTCAGCGACGCCGTCATCGCGATCGCCATCACCCTCCTGATCCTCGAGATCAAGGTGCCACACGCGGCAGGGGAGGAACACCTGTGGACCGCTCTCGCCGGTCTCTGGCCCTCCTACGTCGCCTTCCTGCTCAGCTTCTTCGTGATCATGGTCATGTGGGTGAACCATCACGAGCTGATCCGGATGATCGAAGCGGTGGACTATCCGTTTTTCTTCGCCAATGGGTTGGTGCTGCTCACCGTTACCTTCGTGCCCTTCCCGACCGCGGTCCTGGCCGAGCATCTCAATACGGCCGAGGCCGGCGCCGCGATGGCGTTCTACTGTGCCACCTTCATTCCGAGCAGCCTCGCCTGGAATCTTCTCCTCCACACCATCCGGCGAGGCAACCTGTTCAAGCCGGAATGCACCGCGGAAGAGATCTCCCGGATCGCGAGGGCTTACTCGATGTCTGCCCCCGTGTACCTGGTGGCTACCGTCGTGGCGTTCTACCAACCGTGGCTGGGCCTGGCCATCAACCTCGCCTTGTGGATCCTCTGGATCCGCCTGGGTTACCACTCCACCACGCACACGGCGGAGCACCGGAGTCGCAGGAGGACGGCCCCGATGCGTTAGTCCTCACAACGAAAGCCTCCGCCGGCCCTCTCGATCAGAACGCCAGCCAGGTAAAGAAATAGAGAGTGTTGTTGCCGGACGCATCCCGGCCTGACCCATCGTAGTTGCTGCTCCTGCCGTTGAAGTTCGAGTAGGCCGTGTACTGCACGCCGACCCGGGTGTTTTCCCACGGGTTGAGATCCACCTCCCCCACGAACCCGTTGGTGTCGGGGCTGCCGTTCGCGCTGCCGTCCACCGGGTTCGCCGGGAAGATCCCCGAGTCGGTCGAGCCCTTGGTGTCGAAGTAACCGCCCGACACGCCGAGCCATTGCTTGGGGTAGTAGCTGGCGTTGAATCGCAGCGTCTTGAGCGTGTTGTCGTTGTTGGCCGATCCGCCCGCGGCAAACGTGGCATCGAGAGTCTGATCTTCGTGGATATACGATCCCCTGACTACCACGTTTCCGCTCCCGGCCTTGGTCTCGAACTGGGCATCCACGCCTACGTCGGTATAGGTATCCCGGGGACCGCTCAACACATCCGGGAAGAGGCTGGAGTGGAGGCCAAAGGTCCCGACCATCAGGTACTGGTGCGCCCATTCCTTCTGCAGGCCTAACCGCCAGTAGGGCGACACGCCGTGGATCGCCCCGGTCGCCGAGGAAGGCGCCGCGGCGCCCTGGAAAGCCGAGCGGTAGCCGGAGATTTCGGCGTACACCAGATTCGCCACCATGACATAGCCCCCCAACCCCAACACGTTCTGGGAGAGCCCGCCATCGATCAGCGTGCTGGCCGCGCCGCCCGGCGCTCCCTCCGACCCGATGAACGGGAAGCTCCAGGCCGGCGTCGTATTCCACAGATCCTGAACCGATGGGTTGTTATTAAGCGTGAAGCCATACGCCAGTTCCGTGCTGCTGCCCAACGTGGTCTTGCTGGCGAAGCGCAGGTCCACATTATCAATGCCGAACGCCCCGTCCGCCCCGGCGTAGGTGAACTGGGTAAAGAGGCCGATATGGGGTGAGACCCGTCCCGCCAGGAAGGCGCTCAACTCCTGGGGCAGCGCGGCGGCATCATTCTGCGTGTCAGGGACGTCGTCCTTGGTGTGAGTCACCCCGGCGTTGATCATCGCCGAGAGAACGGAGAAGGGATTCAGTCCCAGCTTGCCGCCATTGGCGGAATCCTTCTCGACCAGCGAGGTCTGGTTGGTGAGCGTATAACCGTCCCGCTTGAACTGGCGTCCGAACGGCGTCAGCGTGAGGAACTGGTAGTGGCAGGCACTGCAGGCGAGACCTGTCTGGCGAGCGAAGCTCGGGACTCCGCCGCTCCCCATGTGCGCGGCCACGTACGCGCGGGCCAGGTCACCGAGATTGTCGGTTGCCGATACTGGAGAGGTGCAGAGAAAGAACAGAGCGGGGAATAACCGGTAAGCGTTTCGCATCCTGTCCCCCCATAGGGAAAAAGATGCGCAATCCTTAACCCACAGGGGTGAAGGGGATATGAAGCCGGTTTGAAACTTTCCCTCGGCCTGGAGCCGCCAGTTCGAATTGCACACCTATTGTTTCCAGGGCCAGTTCGCGCAAGAATGGATGCCGCAACCCGCCTTTCAAGGTGTGACGATGACACGACTCCTCCTGCGCGTCCTGCTCTTCGGAGCCCTCGCCTTCGGCGCTCGGGGCGTCGCGGCTCAGGAAGTGGACACCACCTCGAGAACCCCCGACCCCGACCCTGCCATGCTCTCGCCCGCCATGATTGACGCCGGTCGCAAGATCTTTCATGGCAAAGGGACCTGCTTCGGGTGTCACGGAGATAAGCTCCAGGGCGGTCCCGTCGCCCCCGCGCTGACCGGGCCGGATTGGCGTCACATCACCGGAACCTATGAAGCGATAATTGATCGCGTGGACAATGGCCTGCCCGGCACACTAATGGTGCCCCACCCCGGCGGCATCACGGAATCGCAGGTGTTCCTGGTGGCGACGTACATCTACGCTGTGAGCCATAAAGTCGCAAAGCCCTGATGCCGTTCCACCGGGAGGGACCGATGAACCCAACACGCGCGGCTGCCTCAGGCTTCGTCGGCACTGGAGTCATGACGGCGCTGCTCCTCGTCGAACCTTCAGTGGGCCTGCCCAAGATCGCCATGGGACAGGTGCTGAGCACCTCGCTGGGGCTCACCTCCGCTCACCTGACCATCGGCCCGGCCCTTGGCTGGGCCCTGCACTTTCTGATCGGGATGCTGCTGGCGTTGGTCTATGCAGCCTTCTTCGATCGCCGCCTCCCTGGCACACCGCTGGTTCGCGGGCTCCTCTACGGCCTCTTCGTTTTCGTCGTCGCTCAGCTGGTATTCATGCCGCTCGTGGGAGGGGGAGTCTTTTCGCGAGGCGACGTGGAACTGCTCACCGGCAGTCTCGTGGGTCACCTGGTCTACGGCGGATTGACCGGCTGGATCTATGGCGGGCCTGTGGTCGGCACCATCGCTGGTCCGGTCTAACCATGACCCTACTAAGTTGAGAGGTCCGCCGTACGACTCCTCCGCGAGGGCCAACATGACCGAACAAATCACCACACCCCACGACAAGTACGACACCCGGCTCAACGTTCTCTACCAGCAGCTTACGGTCATCGATACCCCGAAGCTGATCGCCGAGGTGACTCATCCCTGGTTCAACCAGACGCTCTGTGCGGTGAACGAGTCGGTGGTCCGGCTCGGTGTCGTGAAGGGGGAGTACCACTGGCACAAGCACGACGATCTGGATGAGTTCTTCTACGTCGTGGAAGGACAGTTCATCATCGACATGGAAGACCGGAGCATCGCGCTCAATCCGGGACAGGGCTTCGTGATGCCGAAGGGTGTACGTCACCGCCCGCGGGCCCCCGAACGGACCGTGATTCTCATGGTCGAGGGGGCCGGTATCGTCCCCACCGGTGACTGAGATGCGGGCGGCTGAGCCGACGGGTGGGATGGTGATCCGGCGAGCCTCGATCGTCGATGCGGAGGAGCTGGCCCGCTTCGGGGCCCGCACCTGGAGCGAGACGTTCGGAGAATGGAATACTCCGGAAGACCTCGCACTCTATCTCTCCCAGACCTACGGGCCGGCCCAGCAAACCGCCGAGCTCCAGGATCCTTCCTGGACCACCCTGCTCGCAGAGGAGGGAAGCAGGCTGGCTGGGTTTGCCCAGGTCCGAACCGGCCCGAGACCGTCATGCGTCACAGGCCCGGAGCCGATCGAGTTGTATCGTTTCTACGTGGACTCCCCCTGGCACGGCAAAGGTCTGGCTCGACAGTTGATGGCAGCCGTAGACGAAGAAGCCCTCCGCCGAGGGGCCAAGACCCTCTGGCTCGGCGTGTGGGAGCACAATCCCAGGGCGCAGGTCTTCTACCGGAAGTGCGGATTCGTGGACATCGGTGAGCATATGTTCGTGGTGGGCAACGATCCGCAGCGCGACGTGGTCATGGTCCGCCTGCTGGAGCCGGCGGGATGATCCTCCGGACCTGGCGAGGCTATGCCGCGCCCGGAAACGAAGCCTACCCTCGTCATTTGCTGCAGACTGTACAGCCCAGGCTCAAGGCTCTGCCGGGGTTTCGGGGCCTCTACCTGCTGCGTCGTGCTGGTGAAAAGGAAGTCGAGTACCTGGTCATGACGCTCTGGGACTCGATGGAAGCGCTTCAGGCCTTCGCAGGGCCGAGACTGGAGCGGGCAGTGGTTGAGCCGGAAGCGCGGGCAACGCTCCTTCATTACGATGTCGCCGTTCAACACTACGAAGTTCTGGTCGCGCCCAGCTCAATCTAGCCGACGGAGACTCCTTGCCCTACCAGCATCGCCTGATGGAGAAGGAAGGGTATCTGCTCGTCACCGGCTCGGTGCCGTGTGACCGGCAGAGTACTCTCGAATCCATGCGCAGGGCGAAGGTGGAGCTCAGGGGCGCGCCAGGACTCGCCGTTGTGGTGGACATTCGCCGCGCAGCCTACCACCCGACGCCGGAGGAGGCGAAGGAGCTGGCGGATCTCCTGGGCGACAAGGAACTGGCGGGGGGACGGCGGGTGGCCTTCGTGGTCGAGCCAGGCGTTCAGTATGGCCTGGCCCGAATGGTCAGCATGTTTTCCGGGACGGAGGGGACGGGGGCGGCGGTGTTCCTGGACTACGAGTCCGGGGCGGCGTGGGCGGTCAATGGAGTCGTTCCTTCCTAGGGCTCAAGGGCCAGGAATTTGGACCCCGCGGACTCTTTCCGTCCCTTGTAATTCAACACGAAGACACGAAGGGCACGAAGAGCACGAAGTCACGTACAGTCCACCAAAATTAGATAATGATCACATAAAGAGAGAGAAAGCTTGAATCGGTTGTGCGGCACTCGACAATTTTTCTGGACTCTTTGTGTTCTTCGTGTCTTCGTGTTGAACAACTGCGAGGTTGAACGGGTCCGACTGAAGCCAGGGCCGCACTCCCTAGATGCCCGACATCAAGGAACAACGAGCCCAGACGCTCACTGCGGCCAGGCTCGTTTCGTGGGCGTCCTCTAGGCCTCGGGCTCTGCGGCTGTGGTGGCGGCGCTCGCCGTCTCAGCCTCCGCTGTTGGTTCAGTCTTCGTCGCGGCGATGTCCTGGTCAACCCGCGTCAGGGCAGTGGCCAGGTTATCCAGCTTGACCAGGTAAGCGTCGAACTCCAACGGATCGACTTCCTGCCCCCGAGTCTTCCGATAGTGCAGCATCCCCAGCTGGCGCGCCGCCTCGTCCTGCTCCCGGCGCAGGCGCATCCGCTCCAGCTGCAGTTTCCCTTCATCGAGCGCCGCCTGAGCTCTCCGGCCGAACTGCTCGAGTTCCTTGTTCAGTTTGTCGAGAATCCCGGACATGAAAATCCCCCTGTGGTGGACCCTACAGGGGGAATCTAACGCGGATTTTGCCGAGTTGTTTCAGGACGACGCGAATCAGCTCGCGGAAGCCACCGCGGGATAGACGGAAACCTGCATCCGCTTCTTGTCCTTGTGCTCGAACTTGACGGTACCGTTCACCAAGGCGAACAGCGTGTCGTCGTTGCCGCGGCCGACATTCTTCCCCGGGTGGAACTTGGTGCCGCGCTGCTTCACCAGGATGTTGCCGGCGGTGACCTGCTCTCCACCATAGCGCTTCACGCCGAGGTACTTCGGATTGCTGGTGCGGCCGTTGCGGCTCGAGCCTACGCCTTTCTTGTGTGCCATATCGACCTCAGCCGACCTTCACGTCGGTGATCCGCACTTCGGTGAACTTCTGACGGTGGCCGGTCTTCCGGCGCACGTTCTTCCGGCGCTTGAAGCGCCAGACGTAAATCTTGGGCTCTTTGCCCATCCCGACGACTTCGGCCACGACCTTCGCACCCTTTACCAGCGGGGTGCCGGCATTGATGGTCTCCCCATCCGATGAAAGCAGCACTTCATCGAAGGTGACCTTGCTGCCCGGCTCCGCATCCATCAGCGGCACGCGGACCGTCTGGCCTTTTTCTGCCCGGAACTGTTTGCCGAGCGCACGGAAGATTACGTACATGGGTACCGACTCGTAGTCGAAAGCGGGTGATAAAGAGCCCGTAAGTGTAGTGACATGATGGACTTCTAGCAAGGGGAGGGCGGACGAAAGGCGGCGGACCGGCGGACGAACGGGGAACGGCGACGTCGGTTCCTCAAAGGTCGAAGGACTAGGAGCCCTGAAAACGCGTTCCCCCTTCCCAATCGGGAAGGGGGACAGGGGGTTAGGTCACGCCACGGCGTACAACTCCGTCACATCCCGACCCGCCGGCCGACTCATGAGCCGGAACTCGTCCAGCCGCATCATGGGGTCGTCCCGCAGCTCCAACTCCAGGCCTGTGGCCTTGCCCAGGGTGTGAATCAGCTTCGGCTCTTCTTCCAGGAGGTAAAGCGCCACGTCCGGGTGGAGCCGCACGGCGATCTGCCGCTCCCGGCGCTCCCTCCCTGCCCGCTTGAGCGACCGCTCCAACCGGCGCGCCACCGCTTCCGGCGTAAAGACCCGTCCGGTCCCAGCGCAGGAGGGGCATTCGGTGGTCATCGAATGCCAGAGCGATGGGCGCACCCGCTGGCGGGTCATCTCGATCAGGCCCAGCTCCGACACAGCGAAGGCCTTGGTCCGGGCCCGGTCTCGACCCAGGTGAGATCTCAGCTCCTGGAGCACCCGGTCCCGGTTCTGCCGGCTCTCCATGTCGATGAAGTCGCAGACGATGATCCCGCCGATGTCCCTGAGGCGGATCTGCCGGGCGATTTCGCGGGCCGCCTCGAGGTTGGTTTTGAGGATGGTCTTCTCGGGATCCTTCTTGCCGGTGTAGCGACCGGTGTTGACGTCGATCGAGACCAGCGCTTCGGTGGGCTGAACGATGATGTAGCCACCGGTAGGGAGATCGCAGCGGGCCTTGAACAGATCCCTGATTTCGTTCTCGACGTCGAACTTGTCGAAGAGCGAGGTCGAGTCGCCGTACAACGTCACCCGGGACATCAGCTCCGGATCAATCTGCTTCAGGTACTGCTCCACCTCGTTGTACAGCTCCTTCGAATCCACATGAAGGGCGTCAACCTTGGCACTGAAGAGGTCGCGGATGATCCCGCGGGTGAGACTGGTCTCCCGCTGAACGAGTGCGGGAGCGCGGACGAAAGTCTCCTTGCGGTTGATCTTCTTCCACGCGTGCAGGAGCGACTCCACCTCACGCTTGAAATGCTCTTCCGTCACCCCCTCGGCGACGGTGCGGACGATCATGCCGCCGGAATCCTTGGGCAGAAGGCCGCTCACCATCTCCCGGAGCCGGCCACGAAGCTCGCGGCTCTCGATCTTCCGGGAGACCCCGACCTTGGAGGCGTACGGCATGTAGACGAGGAAGCGACCGGGCAGAGAGATCTGCGCCGTGACACGGCAGCCCTTGGTGCTGATCGGTTCCTTGGTGACCTGCACCAGGAGGGTTTGGCCCTTCTTTAGAACATCCTGGATGTTGGGGAGGGGACGGCGAGGGTGCACTTCGCGCTGGCGCGGCTCGGAGCCACCGTTGGAATCTCCAGCCCGGCGACCCCTGCGTTCCCGGCGGCCACGCCGGACAGTTCCACCATTCCCGCCGTTCCCGCCATTGCCTCCATTCCCCTCGGCAACCGCAGGCTCCTCCGGTTGCTCGACGGCGAGCGCCGGATCGGGGGCGTCGAAGGCGTCTCCGTTTTCGTCGGAATCCTCCTCGTCCTCGTCGGGCTCGAGGAGATCGGAGGCGTGCAGGAAGGCGCTTTTCTCCAGGCCTATATCAACGAACGCCGCCTGGATGCCGGGCAGGACTGCTTCAACCCGTCCCTTGTAGATGTCGCCAACGGTCCGCCGGTGGTCGGCCCGGTCTACCAGCAGTTCGACTAGACGATCGTCCTCGAGAATGGCCACGCGGGTTTCCCGCTGGCTTCCATTGATGAGAATCTCGCGCTTCACGCGTGGGAACCTCGACCGCGTTCCACCAAAGCCCGGGATCGGTAACACTCCCGGGTGGGGCCGCACTGGTCATCGAAATGGGGATTCGGCCGGCCGTGGAGAGCGCTAGGCCAGCCAAAGGAGAAGAGACGGCACTACGCAAACGCCGGGGGGGACCCCGGCGGGAACTACATGACCCGATACTGCGAAACTGAGCAGGCGGAAGGAGTTCCGCCCGGGCAACGGAGCCGACTCCCCACCAGACGGCGCGCCACAACCAGGCGGCCGTCCAGCCGAGAAGCCAAGAGCCCATGTATGCCGGAGACATGGGCTAAATATATGGATCGAATGAGTTTAGAGCAATATTTGGGGTTGGATACGGCTATTGAACCACATCCCCCAGGATCTGGCGCGCGATCACGATACGCTGGATCTCGCTGGTTCCCTCCCCGATCTCACAGACTTTCGCGTCCCGCATCATGCGCTCGACTGGATAATCGGTGGTATAGCCGTATCCACCGAAGATCTGAACGGCTTTGGTGGTGACGCGCATCGCCAGCTCCGAGCAGTAGAGCTTGGCCATCGCTGCTTCCTTCTTGAATGGCTTCCCATTCTGCTTTAGCCAGGCGGCGTGGTAGAGCAGATGAGTGCCGGCCTCGATCTCCAGCGCCATGTCGGCAAGCTGGAAGTGAACGCCCTGGAATGACCCGATCGGTTTCCCGAACTGTTTGCGGACGCCGGCGTAGTTGAGTGCCGCTTCGTATGCGCCTTCCGCGATGCCGAGCGAGAGGGCGGCGATGCCGATACGACCCGCGTCGAGCGTCTTCAGGAAATTGACGAAGCCCTGCCCCGGCTTGCCGAGCATGTTTTCCTTCGGCACCTTGGCATCTTCGAAGATCAGCTCGCGGGTGTCGCTGGCGCGCCAGCCCATCTTGTCTTCTTTCTTCCCCGCCCTGACTCCGGAAATCTTCGGCAGATCGTCTGAGTGGCCGACGCCGACCTGGCGGCACTTGTCCAGGTCAACCGTGTCCTTGGTGACGATGAAGCTGGTGATACCGCGGTTGCCGTTGCCGGGCTCGGTGCGAGCGGTAGCGACGAAGATCTCGCCCACACCCGCGTGAGTGATGAAGACCTTGGCGCCGTTGATGACGTAGTGATCGCCCTTGGCGACGGCTGTCGTCGCCGTTCCGCCTGCATCGCTCCCGGCGCCGGCTTCGGTCAGTCCAAATCCGCCCATCACCTTTCCCGAGGCAAGCAGCGGCACGTAGCGTTTCTTCTGCTCGTCGGTGCCGAACTCGACAATCGGGGAGGTGCCGAGGTTGGTGTGAGCGCTGATGGTGAGGGCGTGACTCGCGTCCACCTTGGCCATTTCGTGGATCGTGATGTAGTAGCACAGCTGGTCCATCCCCGCTCCGCCCAGCTCCTCGCTCCAGGGCACGCCGAGCAGGCCGAGCTCGCCCATCTGCTTGATGTTGGACCAGGGAAATTCGGCGGTGCGATCCAGATCGCGGGCGACAGGCGCCACTTCCTTCCGGGAGAACTCCCGGACCATTTCGCGCACCTGGTGGTGTTGCTCGGAGAAATAGAGTGAGGGATCCATGGCCACCAATATAACGTTCGGCCCGGCCTGATCTATCTTTCAGTCATGCAGACACATCAGACTCGGCTAGCCTGGCTTGCGACCCTGGGGACCCTCGCCGCCATGGCCTGTAGCGATTCTTCCTCGTCCCCGTCGGAGCCCGGCTCGGGGTTAGTCCTCGCGGCGGTGGACAGCGGGTATGACTTTTCGGTCTACCTCACGGCTCCGCCAGGCGATACCCACCGCACGATCGTGATCGAGCGGGGTGGGAAGATCTGGCTGCTCAAGGACGGCGTCCGCCAGCCGAACCCGTTTCTCGACCTTACCAGTCTCACCGGGCAAGGACACGAGTACGGGGTATACACTCTGGCCTTTCACCCGCAGTACGCCCAGAACCGGCGATTCTTCGTTTACTACGTAGACAACGGCTCCAATACCCGGGTCGTGGAATATCAGGCGAATTCCGATTTCGACAGTGCCGACCCGGCGAGCCGCAAGGTGATCCTGGGGCAGGCTCAATCGGCCACCGCCGTGCTCTACGGCGGGATGATCGCGTTCGGACCGGATGGGAAGCTCTACATCAGTCTGGGCGACGGGGACGTGGGCGGGGGTCCGGCCAGCAATGCGCAGGACAGCACGTCGCTGCTAGGAAAGATGCTCCGCCTCGACGTTGATGGTGCGGCACCCTACACGATTCCGGCTGACAATCCCTACGTCGGCAGACCCGGTTGGCGGGGGGAGATCTGGCAACTCGGCTTCCGCAATCCGTGGCGCTGGAGCTTCGACCGTGCCAACGGAGACCTCTACATCGGCGATGTGGGGGAGAATCTGTGGGAGGAGGTTGACCATGTCCCGGCACCCGTCGTGGGCGGCAACAACTTCGGCTGGCCGATAGAGGAAGGAAAGAACTGTTTCCAGCCGAGCACCAATTGCTTCACCCTCGGCCTGGTCGAACCGGTGTTCGAGTATCCGCACGGACTCGCCTGCGCGGTGACAGGCGGGTATGTGTATCGGGGCCAGGATTTCCCCGAGTTACAGGGCACCTACTTCTATGGAGACTTCTGTTCCGGCGTGATCCGCAGTTTCAAGCTGGACGGGGAATATCCCCAGGAACTGCTGCCTGAAATTCAGATCCCTTTGGTGAATGGCTTAGCTGACAACACCGTATCCTTTGGCGAGGACGCTCGAGGAGAGCTGTATGCGGTGATGGCGTCGGGGAGGATTTATCGGGTGGAAAAGCACTAGCGGGGACGGGCCATAACTCGACAAGCGGCATCAAACGGTGAGTAATAGTCCAGCAACATGAGCGAGGATTCCAATCCGGCAGGAGAGGTCACCGGCTTGCTTCAGCGCCTCCGCACCGGAGACGAGAAGGCGGCCGATCAGTTGTTCCCCCTGGTCTACGATGAGCTGCGACGTGCGGCGCAGCGGGCGCTTCGCCGGGAGCGCGAGGACCACACGCTGCGTCCTACCGAGCTGGTTCACGAGGCCTGGTTCAAACTCGCCGGACCGACCCCGGAGCCACTGCACAATCGAGCGCATTTCCTCGGTGTCGCCGCGCGGGCCATGCGCCAGGTATTGGTAGACCATGCTCGTCGCAGGAATGCCGGAAAGCGGGGCGGGGCCTTCTACCATACCACGATCGATGGACTGGCGCCGGGCGAGGAGATGCCGTCGGACGAGATTCTCGCGTTGGACGACGCGTTGACCCGGCTGGGTGAGCAGGCGCCGCGGCTCCAGACCGTCGTGGAGTTCCGCTATTTCTCCGGCCTCACCGATGGGGAGATCGGGGAACTGCTTGGAGTCAGCGAGCGTACGGTGCACCGGGATTGGCTCAAGGCGCGGGCCTGGCTCTACAAGGAACTTTATCCTTCGAAATGACTGCGGACCCTCGCTGGAACCGGCTGAGCAACCTGTTCGACCAGGCGCTCGAGTTGCCCGAAGAAGCGAGGGCGAACTGGCTGGAATCGGCCTGCGCCGACGACCCCGCCCTTCGGGCCGAGGTCTTCGCCATGCTCAAGGCGCACCAGCTGCGCCAAGGCATCCTGGAGAGCGACGTAATCACTGACACGCGCGCCGTGCTACAGGAAACCGTCTCCGAGGCGTTGGCCGACCGGTATGACGTCGAGCGGCTCCTTGGTGAAGGCGGCATGGCGTCGGTCTTCCTGGCCCACGAGAAGAAGCACGGGCGTCGTGTGGTCATCAAGGTGCTCAAGCCCCAGATTGCCGCCCGCTACGGCGTCGACCGATTCCTCAGAGAAGTCCGGATCGCCGCACGTCTGGCTCATCCCCACATCCTCGGCCTGATCGACTCGGGCGAAGCACGGGGGCTCCTGTACTACGTCATGCCGTACGTCGAAGGAGAGACGTTGCGGCAGCGCCTGGACCGGGCTGGTCCCCTTCCCATTCGTGATGCGTTGTCACTGCTGCGAGATCTCGCAGACGCATTGGCGCATGCTCACCGCGCCGGCGTGGTGCACCGGGATCTCAAGCCGGGCAACGTGCTCTGGGTGGGGAACCACGCCTTCCTGATGGATTTCGGGATAGCAAAGCTGGTGGACGAGCAGGACTCGATGGAGCTGACCGACCACGGCTTCGCCGTGGGGACGCCGGCCTATATGCCTCCCGAGCAGCGCGTCTCCGACCCCTCACTCGACCATCGCGCCGACCTCTACGCCTGGGGCACCCTGGCCCATGAGACCCTGACCGGCAGGCTGCCTCTGCCGCCGGAAAAAGCGGGAGAGGTGGACACCGGCGGAGTGCGAGCCCATCGGTTGGAGCTGCCAGAATCGGTTGCCCGGCTGGTGGCGCGCTGCCTTGCTACGGAACCATCCCGGCGCCCGGCGAATGCCGAGGAGATCGTGGCGGCGCTGGACGCACTCGGCGCCCCGACTACCTCAGCGACACCCCGCAGGTCCTTTTCACGCCTGGCCCTGCTGGCCATAGTGGTTGTGGTCTCCCTCGGCAGCTTTGCCGTCTGGCGAGCCACTCGACCCCCTCCGCCAAGCGCAGGCAGTCTGCCGACGCCGATCACCGTCCTCGGATTCACCAACGAGACCGGGGACCCCAGTCTCGACCCATGGGGCCGAATGGCGGGTGACTGGCTCACCCAGGGGCTGCAGGCAACCGGTCTCGTTCCCGTGGTTCCCTGGCCCACCGCACTTCAGGCGAGCCAGCTGCTCCAGACGCAACGCGAGGCCGGCCGCGGTGTTAATCCCGTCAGCTTCCTGCGAGAAGAAACCGGCGCGGGCACGGTGGTGACCGGCTCCTACTACCTGCTCGGCGATTCACTGCAATTCCGACTCGAAGTGGCGGACGCGGTTCGGGGCCGCGTGTTGGGCACCATCGCGCCGATCATGACCAGCCGCGCGGCGCCGCAGGCCGGCATCGAGGCGATGCGCGACCGGTTGATGGGAATGATTGCCCTGTGGACCGAGGACCAGATCACTCATGCGCACCAGCTGGAGCAGCGGCCGCCCACCTTCGAGGCCTATCAGATTTTCGAGGGAGGAGCGGAGCGATTCCGGAACCAGGACTACGCCGGTGCCATGACCGAGTACCGCCGTGCCTTCCTGGCCGATACCGAATTCGTCGGCGCGCTCCTCAGTGCCGGCATCGCGAGCTGGAACCTGGGCGATGCGAAGCTGACCGATTCCATCGTGCGGGAGATCCACCTCCGGGAGTCGAAGCTGGGAGACTACCAGCGATTGCGGCTCGAATCGCTCGATGCACTCCTGGCGGGAGACGGCGAGGCCGAGGTCATCGCCCTCCGAAAGGCGTCCGCCGAGGCACCAGGATCGATGGCGACCTATAACCTGGCGGTGGCGAGCCTCTCAACGGACCGTCCTCAGGAGGCGCTCGCGGCGCTGGAGACTCTCGGGCCGGAGCGGGGAGACATGCGAGGCTGGTCGTCTTATTGGACTCAGCTCACTCACGCGCTGCATCTGGTGGGAGATCACGAGCGCGAGCTGAAGGCGGCGCGCGAGCTCCGCTCCCGCTATCCGGATCGTCGCGTCGGGCTCACGCTGGAGGTGCGCGCATTGGCGGCGGAGGGACGAGCCGCGGCGATCGACAGCGTGCTTTTCGCTGCTCGCGCGTTGCCGCCGGCTACCTACTGGTCACAAGGCGCGGCGATGGTGGTGGCGGGGGAAGAGCTCGCGACCCACGGATGGACCGAGGCCGGCACCCAATACCTGCTGCGCGGGAAGTCATGGCTGGAGGGACAGCTCCGGGTACAACCGGGAGACGAGTCCCACCTCTATTGGCTGGGGAGCGCGCTTTACGACCTCGGCGAATGGGCGCGGTCCCGCCGGATCTTCGATTCGCTCTCAGTGCAGGATCCTGATCGGCTGCAGTATCGCGGGCTCGCCGCTCTCGCCCGGGCCCGCACCGGATCCGTACCCGACACGCTGGGCCGGGTCTCCCCCGCGGAGCGTGGAGAGTACACGATGTTTCGCGCCCGACTGGCCGCGATTAGCGGAGACTACACGGGGGCTCTGGCGCTGTTCGGGGAAGCCTCGCGGTTGGGACTGCGGGGCCTCCCCTGGATTCATTCGTCTGCGTACCGCGACCTGGTGGCGTATCGGGACGACCGGCGAGCGTTGCCAGTTTCCCTCCGTCCTGCCCAGGCTTCTGCAGCGAAGCCCAACTAAAAAATGAAACGCAGAGACGCAGAGAACGCAGAGGGCTCAGGCCGACCCTTTGTCATCTAGTGTTCAACACAAAGAACACGAAGGACACAAAGAAGGATTTTTCAATCTTCAATCTGAAATCTTTACTCTTCAATCCCTCTGCGTTCTCTGCGTCTCTGCGTTTGCTTTTTTTGTGTCCTTCGGGTCCTTCGTGTTACACCTCTAGGAGTCACCCCGAACGTCGCTGGGACGGCGTAGCTTTATCCTACCTGCCTGAGGGCTCAAGCGACGGAGGGCTGCGTCCTTATCGTGCTCGTCAGGTTCTTCCTCATCCTTACCCCGCGAGACAACCAGCCACCCGGCAGCGTCGCCGCGGTGTGATCAATGGTGACGTAGCCGTTGGCGCCGAAGAACTGCTCACCGTTCAGCACTGCCACACAGTCGGCGCTGCGGAACCCCTCGGTCAACGCCCGCCCTTCGGCCACCGTGAGCAACCAGCTTCCCACGCCCTGACGGGCAAACTCCGGATCAACGTAGAAATGACGCATCCGGGCGGTATCGTAAGGCCGTCCCGCCGGGACGTAGCCGCCGATCCCCAGGACGCGGTCTCCCTGCTCGACCACGAAGTAGGTACCCTTCGCGAAGGGCTCCCAGTCCGGCCCCACGACCCGGTCGAGGGCCACCTCGAGACGCTCGGAATGGCCAACTTCCGGCCCATGGCCGCCCATTAATGACTTTGCGACCAGCCGTCGCACGGCGGGGGCGTCCTGCGGACCCGCCCGTCGAATACGGAAACCCATAGCTCGCTCCTGATATAGTCCGTTCAGAAATGCGCGAAACGGTGCGTGAACCTGACAAGGGAGGCGCGGAAAGGACTACTGGAGGCTCAGACTGAGCAGCGTATCCCCCCACTTGGCCAGCGCCCGGGGGCCCAGTCCCTCGATAACCCGGAGCCCGTCCCGATCCTGGGGCCTTTGTTGGGCGATGCGGGCCAGCACGGCGTCCGGGAGGACGGCATAGTCGGGGACCCCCATCCCGTCAGCTACTGTACGACGCCAGTCTCGCAGGGCTTGATGGAGCGGAGTGCCCTCCGGCGATTTGGCCGCCGGTCCGGCCTCGAGGGAGCCGAGGATGATGGCGCCCAACCGTTCGGCGAGCGAGGGACCCACCCCGGGCACCGCGGCGAGCTGATCCGAGTTGCCGGGCGGCGATTCGGCGAGGCTGCGAAGGACCTCCGGTTCAATCAACGCTCCACCCCATGGCGCCTTGTCGCCTGAGAAGATGCGTAACAGCCGGCGATACCTTCCAGCAGCGACCGGGTCGAGTCGCTTCTCGCTCAACCTCCTCCGGCAGCGACCACACCCCGAGCATTGATCGAGCGTCTCCCCGAAATAGCGCAGCAAGGCCGCGCGACGGCATCCATTGTCCCCGGCGTAGCTCTCCACCGCACCAATTCGTTCCGCGGCCTTCTGCCTCCGGGCCTCCACCGGGCGCCAATCCACCGAGCCGCGTTCAGGGTGAAGCTCGCGGGCGAGACGGTCGGCCGAAGCGAGCACGTTGGCCGGAACCCCGCGTCTCCCGTCCTTCTCGTACCAGATGCGCTGCAGCAACTGCTTCGGGGGAAAGGTCACCTCCAGTTGGCGGCGATGGAGGACGGCGTCGTTGCGACCCGCGAGCAGTACGCAGCGGGAGAACCCTCCATCGCGTCCGGCTCTGCCAGCTTCCTGGTAGTACGACTCCGGAGTGGGGGGCATGGTCCAGTGCACAACCAGCCTCACTCGCGGCTGATCGATCCCCATGCCGAAGGCGCAGGTGGCGGTGACAACTTCCAGATCCTCCTCCAGGAACCGCCGCAACACTTCGACTCGACCCGCCTTGTTGAGGCCGGCGTGGTACGGCGCAGCACGAAATCCCGCCCAATTGAGCGCCCGGGTGAGACCCTCGGCGGTATTTCTAGTCGGAGCGTAAACGATGGCCAGCCGGTCCTCCTGCCGCAGGAGAGAAAGCAGCCGTTCGAGGCGTTCTCGCTCGTCCCGAACCGGGACCACCCCGAACCAGAGATTGGGGCGGTCGAACGAGCCCAGGTGAAAATCGGGGCTGCGAAGGCCGAGGGCAGCGGTGATGTCCTGGCGGACTTCCGGAGTTGCGCTGCCGGTCAGGGCGACGACGGGAGGTTTTCCGAGGGCGAAGCGGAGCCGGCGCAGGGCACGATAGGCCGGACGAAAATCGTGTCCCCATTCGGTGATGCAGTGCGCTTCGTCAATGGCGAGGAGTCGCGGCGTGGCTTGGTGTCGGCGCAGGCTCGTTGCCAGGCTTGGCAATCGCTCCGGCGAGGTGTAGAGGAGCGGCACCTGTCCGGCGACGACCTCCTCGAGGACGCGCTGTTGTTCGGTACGGGTCAAGCTGCTATTGAGGAGTGCTGCGGAGATTCCTCGCGCCCGCAGGGCGGCGACCTGATCCTGCATCAGCGAAATGAGGGGAGAGACGACAATGGTAAAGCCGCCGAGCACGAGCGCGGGCAGCTGAAAGCAGATGGACTTCCCGCCACCTGTGGGGAGGACGGCAAGAGTATCCCTGCCCGCGAGCACCGACTGCACGACGCGCCGCTGAGCGGGGCGAAAGTCGGGGTAGCCGAAGTGGCGCTGGAGGAGGGTTCGCGCTTCCTCCAGGCGCTGAGGGACGACGTTTGCCATGCCGGAAACTGAGATAGCGCACGGCAAAGCCCGTTATCCCAATAACGCGAATAGATCCAGAATTAATCACGAAGGACACGAAGAACACGAAGCCCACAAAGAATCAACACAGAGACGCTGAGATCACGGAGGGCACCTAGAATGTTTAGGTAACGACAACACAAACAGATTTCTTTTGTTGTTGTTTTTCCCTCTTGCTTTGGTAATTCCTGTTAATGCCTTCGCTAAGATGGTCTCTCTGTGCCCTCTGTGTCTCTGTGTTTCTGTCTTGTGTACTTCGTGTTCTTCGTGCCCTTCGTGTTCCCCTCTGGATGCTTTTCGACGGCAAGGAAGCCGGAGCGCCAGCGGCGAAAAGCCTATTTCAGGAAGGCAGCAATCGCGGTGCGGAAGTCGGGGTGGGCGCGTGCCAGGGCGTTCACCCGGGCACCGAGTCCGATACCCTCCGCGAACGGAACGCCGTCCAGCTCATAGAACTGTCGCTTGGTGAGGGCGAGAGCATTGGCGCTGGTCTGCGACAGAGCGGTGAGCACGGAGTTCACCGTCTGCTCGAACTCGCCATCGGGAATCGAGCGCGAGATGAGCCCGGCGGCCTGCGCCTCGGCCGCGGTCAGCACCCTGCCGGTGACCGCAAGATCGAGCGCGATCTTCTCCCCCACACTGCGGCGGAGCAGCGTCATCACCATCGCGGGCACGAAGCCGCGCTGGATCTCCGGATAGCCGAACTGCGCCGAAGCGGTCGCCAGGACGAGATCGCACGCCGTGGCGAGACCGGCTCCTCCCGCGAACGCCCGCCCGTGAACCACCGCGACGACTAGCTTGGGCAGGGTCCGGATCCGGACGAACAACCCACCTAACCGAAGGGCTGCCTCCTCATTCTCCGCCAGCGTTTTGTCCGCCGACGCGAGCAGCTCGTTGAGATCCGCCCCGGCACAGAAGTCCTTCCCCGCCCCCCGTATCGCAACCACCCGCACCTGCGCGTCCAGCTCGGCCTGATCCAAAGCCGCCCGCAGCGCATCGAGGGTCGGCGTGTCGAGCGCGTTCCGCTTCTCGGGGCGGTTGAGCGTGAGGCTGAGGATTCCGTCTCTGATGGTGGAGAGGATCGTCATGGTGTTCTGGTGGTGGGTAGTGGGTTGTGGGTGGTGGGGTGCGAAACCCTGGCGACGCGCCCCCACCACCTACTCCCCACTACCTACAACCTTTCTGGCAAGTCGAGCAGGTACTGGAATTTCAAGCCGCAACAAAGCCGTCGAATACACCTTCCCCTGCGCGTCGGTCTTGAGCGAGATGGTCCCGCCGCCGTCGAGGGCACCGTGCAGCAGGAAGTTGAGCGCGTTCAGATTGGGGAGAACGTAGCGATCGACGCTGCGCACCATGCCGTTGAAGTGCCGCTGAACCCGGGCCGCGGTCACCAGTTTGACCAGGATCGGGAAATACTCCGGCTCGAGGGCGATGAGGCCCACGTTCGCCGTGTCGCCCTTGTCGCCTGAGCGGGCGTGCGCGAGCCACCGGAGCTGCACTGTGGTTTCGCGTTTCCGCGTACTAGCAGATTTCCGTGCCATCGTGTCGCTCAGAGTTGGTGAGAAGTGAGAGGTGAGAAGTGAGAGAGGCGCTCGCCACGTTAGGAAGCACCCTCTCACCTCTCACGTCTCACGTCTCACGCTTCAAGAATCTCCACCTTCACCCCCGGCTCAATCTCCCGCCGATCAATCAGCGCCGGCCAGTAGGCGACAACCTCCTCCACCTGAGGCCGGCCGCCGGCAAACCCGGTCACACTCGGCGGTCCAGTCAGCACCAGCGGTGCGATCTCGCGGGTGAAACGATCCACCGGCGCCTTCTCCCGGGCTCGGACACCGATGCGGAGCTGCACCTCCGGAGCCTCCGGTGAAGCTGGCCCGGCCAGCCGCCCGTGGGTCGCATCGGCACCGACAAACTCGGTCAGAATCTGCTCGAAGCTCAACCCCAGGTCCTTGAGCCGCTGGCGGAGGATTCGGTCGGCGGCCTTGGCCTTGTCGTAGGCCTCGGGCCAGGAATACACCAGCGTCCCCACCGCCTTGTATCCGTAGAAGTAGGCGATCGACACCTTGAGCATCGGGGTCTTCGGCCCGCCCTTGATGCCGCTCACCTGCACTCGATCCTTGCCGGCCTGCTTCAGCTGGATGGTGGTGAAGTCGGCGACGCCATCCGGCGTGATATAGGAGTGCGGGTCTCCCATCTCGTAGACCAGTTGCTCGGTTACACTCGGAACGTTCACGATACCGCCGGTCCTGGGATGCTTGGTTACCACGAACGTCCCATCGGGTGAGGCCTCGACGATCGGAAAGCCCGGATTGGCGAGGCCCTGCACCTTCCTCCAGTCGCGCAGCAGGTTCCCACCACTCGACTGCGCTCCGCACTCGATGATATGCCCCGCCACGGTTCCCGCGGCGACCTTGTCCCAGTCATTGGTCCGCCAGCCGAATTCATGGAAGAGTGGACCGAGCGTCAGACCGGTGTCGGTCACCCGGCCGGTCACCACGATGTCCGCACCCTGTTCCAGCGCGGTCACGATCGGAGCCATGCCGAGGTAGGCGTTGGCGGAGAGAACCTTGTCGCGAATGTCGCTGAGGGGGCGGCCGGAGTCCATGTCGCGCAGCTCATGGCCACGAGCAATGAGCTCGTCGAGGCGCGGCAGGATGTCATCGCCCGAAACCAGGCCGACGTTTACCTTACCCGCGAACCCGAGCTTTCGAGCCACCGCGAGAACTGCCTCGGCGCAGCCACGAGGGTTCACGCCTCCGGCGTTGGAAGTCACCCGGATGCGCTTCGACACGAGAGTCGGGAGAATTCGCTCGATCAGTGGAACGAAGTCACGCGCATAGCCCGCGTTCGGGTCACGCGACTTCTGTTTCTGCATGATGGACATGGTCACCTCGGCGAGGTAATCCATCATCAGGTAGTCAATCGGCCCGCCTTCGACCTGGCGGACCGGAGCCTCGAGCCAGTCACCCCAGAAGCCCTGACCGGCGGCGACGCGGACGGTGGTCTTGGTCATGGAGCGAGCGGCGCGCCCGGCTCGGGGAATCCGATCTCCCGAGTCCAGGTCCGTTCTCCTACCGGTACCACGACAATTCCAAGAGGAGCGAAGCCGGGTCCGACTGAAACGGGAAACTGGCTCGGCATCGCGATGTGCACCGAACCGGTTCCGCCCGGTGGCAGGGTGATTTGCGAGCCGGGCAAACGTTCTACGTGTGACGAGTCGGCGTAGAGGCGGATCGAGAGACCAACACTCCATGGCGCTTCGCTCGCCGGGTCGGCGAGGCCGGGGAAGAGCCTCACCGCACCGCCCAAGGCCGTCCCAGGCAGGTCGACGTGGAGCCGGCCCAGCGCATAGTTGAGCGGTTGCTTGCCGAGTTGCCGGCCGGCGGAATCGAAAAGCGTGAGTCCGAAGTCGGTGAAGCGCGGCCACTGGGCGGGATCCATGCTCACGTCCACCGTGGCGTGGATCGCCCAGTCGGGTATGCCAAAGGCGACGGGATCCACCGCTGACCCATGACCGGTGATGGTCGCGGTGCGTTCGGCTCCGACCAGAACTACGAACGGCTGGGTCGTGACGGCGCTGCTTTCTGCATTCTGAAGCGTGATCGTGATGCCCGCGGCGTCCCGCGTGCCGTTGATTACCACCGGGCTCTGCTCGATCACGGTGAGCGACGTCGTGGACTGAAGCGGCGGAGCGACGGTGATCGTTTCGTACAACCCGGTCACCACATCACGTCCGTCCACGACGTAGAGCGCGGCATCGTCGCCCGATCCGGCCGGAATGCCGTTGGCTTCCCGGTATGGCTGCCCGCCAGGTTCATGAAGAAAGGCTTGCGCCTGCTCCTGGCTAGAGGTGGTCGCCGCGGCGACGAAGAAGGGACGCCCCGCCTCGGCACGGAAGAAGAGGCGACGCTGGCCTCCCGCCGGAATCAGTTGAGGATTGGTTTCGATCCGGGGACCGATGGCGGGTATCACGATGGTGTTGACCAGCCGGAACGCGGGACCGGCCATGGTATCGCTGGTCCATCCCGAGACGACCCCCGTGTACACGCCAGGATTCTTCAATGCTTCGGGCCGGTAACGCAGGTCGAGCTTGGCGGAGGATTCCTTCATGTCCACCGTGTTCGGCGCCAGTAACCACCCGGCGTTGCTTCGAAGCGAGAACGACTCCGGCCCGCCGCCACTGCGCTGGAGCACGAAGCTCTGCACCGTGTCGCCCGCAGCCTCGAGGCCGTTGGGGCGAAACGCGGCGGTGACCCCGTGATCCGCCGGGCGAGCATCTACCTCGGGTACGGCGTGAGAACCTTCCAGCCACCGCATGGCCGCTCTCACATCGGGCACGCCGGTACCTTCGTCCAGCATGGTCTGATCGGGCACCGGCCGCGCGGTGACCATCAACGCCTGCTTGATCAGCCGAGCATCAACCTTCTCTCCCCGCTGAGCAATCGCCGAGACGAGGAGAGCGGAGAGCCCCGCCGCGTGGGGCGAGGCCATGCTGGTGCCTCCCTTGCGCTCGTCTCCCACATTCCAGTGCGGCACGGTGGAATAGGCCAGACCCGGAGCGGCGATGTCGGGTTTGGCGAGTTCCCCACCCCGGGCGCTGAAATAGGAGACCGGATCGCTGGCCGGCTTGGTGACCGCACCGAGCATCACGGCCGGGAACGTCGCACCGACCGTAAGCGCGCGATTCGCGGAGCCGGGAAATCCCATGGTCGAGAGTCCCGGCCCGTCGTTGCCGGCGCTGATGGTGAAGACAACGTCGGGATGGGCCTGGAGTACCGAGTCGATCAGCTGATCGATGCGCGCCTTTCCCTCCGCCTCGTTGCCCACACCAAAACTCATGTTGAGTACGAGCGGCATGCGGCGCTGGTGGGCAAAGGTGATGGCGTAGTCCACCGCCCGGAGCATGCTGCCGGTGGTGGAGATTCCACCCTGCGCGTCATTGGCGATCTTGAGTCCGAGGAGCTGTGCTCCCGGCGCTACGCCGTCGAATCCCTTCACCCCGTACATGTCGTGCGCCGCCGCGATACCCGCGACGTGCGATCCGTGTGCGCTGGTGTCGAAATAGAGATCGAGGGACGGGACGCCGCGGTTGTCTCGGAAGTTGGCGGCAAGGGTGAGGTTGGGCGTCGCCTTCCCGGTGCTCCAGGCAAAGACCTCTCGAGCGATGAGATAGTCATGGACCGGCCGTTCATCGCCGAGGGAGCCGTTTCCGTTGCCGTCGATGAAGAGGACCCAGCCGTCGCTGGCCCGGGTCACCACGATCGGCAGCGTATCGGTGTCGTTCCGGTTGCCATTCAGATCGGACGCGGGCATCTCGCCCAACGGCAGCTCGGCGATTGTGCCGACATACCAGGGTCCCGCGGCGTTGGTGGTCCGCACCCGGGAAAAGCCACCGAGCCGTTTCCCCGCGATCACCACGGTATCTCCCGACGGAGCCGCCTTCTCGAGCTTTACCTCGCCTTCGCCGGAGAAGTCCCGCAGGTCAAGGATCTTCCGCTCTCCGGTCGAGGTGACGGAAAGGCCGGGAATTCCCGGATCGATCCCGCTGTCCAGGATGCCGATCAGGACTCCGCGGCCGTCGTAGGTGGGATTCGCCTTGCGAAACTCGATCACTCCCGTGGCGGCGAGCGGCATCCAGCCCCGGGTAAACGCCTCGCGGGCCGGGAGGATCGGTTGTGCTGGACCGGTCGTGTCGGCTTCAACAGGCGCCGCCGCTGCAGCGGCCGGATCGGGACCCTGTGCCGTCTGCTGGGTAGCGTGGGAGCAGGAAAGAGAAAGCGCTGCTATGCCCAGGGCGCCAATGGCTCGGATGGTTCTCACGTCGTTGCCGTTAGCGGGGAAGCGCCAGGTCGAGAGGATCCAATACGAAGGGCCCCAGATGCGGGCCGGCGTAGTTGCTGGTCACGCGGAGTAGAAAGGCAAGCTGGTCCCGGGTCTCATCGGCGGTGATGATCGCGTCCACGTAGCCTCGGGCGCCGGCGTACTTGGCGTCGAGCTGATGCTCGTAGTCGGCGCGCATTGCCTCGACCGAGGCCTGCACCTCGGGCGGCGGGGCGCCTTTGGCCGCGCGCGCCTTGGTAAGCTCCGGTCCGTGCACCGCCTCGACGGCAGATTCGCCTTCCATGACCGCCATGCGTCCGGTGGGCCAGCTCAGGATGAAATCAGGATCGAACCCCTGCCCTGCCATCGCGTAGTACCCGGCGCCGGAGGCGTGATTGATGGTGAGCACGATCTTCGGCACCACCGCGGTGGCCATCGCTTCGACGAATCGCGCACCGGCCCGAATGATCCCTGACTGCTCGGCTTCGGGACCGACCATGAACCCGCTCACATCCTGCACGAACAGCAGCGGCAGCCGCTCCCGACTCGCCGTCTCGATGAAGAAGGCGGCCTTCTCGGCGCTCTCGGTATAGATGATACCGCCGAACTTCGGCCGCTCGCCGGCTTTGCCTTTGATGATCCCGCGCCCATTGGTGAGGACCGCGACAGGACGCCCCTCGATGTGCCCGTGGCCGCAGATAATCTCGGCCGCGACACCCGGCTGGAACTGCTCCAGCGCTCCGCCATCCAGAATGCAGGAGAGCACTGCCATCATGTCGTACGACATGCGATGGTCGTGGGGCAGAATATCGTAGAGATCGGTAGGCTGGCGCGCCGGCGCTTTCGTCTTCCGTAGACGGTGCTGCACCCCCTCATGGCGGGGCAGCCGGCCAACATACTCTCGGATCTTCGCCAGGCACTCGATGTCGTTCGCCGCGAGGTAATGCGCGACCGCACTCACCTCGGTATGCATCCGGGCACCGCCCAGCGATTCGGCGTCCACCGTCTGACCCGTAGCGCCTTTGACCAGGTTGGGGCCGCCCAGTCCCATGAAGCTGGTGCCGTCCACCATGAAGATGACGTCGGACAAGGCGGGCAGGTACGCGCCGCCGGCGATGCAGCTTCCCATCACCGCGCTGATCTGCGGCACGTGGAGATAGCGCCGCATGATCGAGTTGTAGTGGAAGATGCGAGCGGCGCCATACTGCCCCGGAAAGACCCCGCCCTGATACGGCAGGTTCACCCCGGCGGAGTCCACCAGATAGATGATGGGGATCCGCTGGCGCATCGCGATTTCCTGCGCGCGGACGATCTTGCGGATGGTTTCCGGCCACCACGAGCCGGCCTTCACAGTCGCGTCGTTGGCGACCACGACGACTTCCCGTCCCTCGACTACGCCGAGGCCGGTGATGACTCCGGCGGCGGGTGCCTGACCGTCGTACTGGTCGTAGGCGATGAGGAGTCCGATCTCGAGCCACGGGCTTCCCGCGTCCAGCAGCTTCTCGACTCGCTCGCGCGGCGCCAGCTGACCCTTCTCGTGCATCTTCGCGATGCGCTTGGCTCCCCCGCCCTGCCGCAGCCTGGCAGCGAGGGCGAGGTACTCATCACTCAGAGTGCGCAGACGCGAAGTTCGCGGGACGGACTTGGAAGCGGTCACCGATCAGTCCTGGAGGTTTTCCGCGGCCCAGGACTGGATGTAGCTGACAAGATCCGAAGTCGGAGTGCCGGGTCCGAACAGGCGGCCCATCCCCCCTTTTTCGAGAGCATCCATGTCTTCCTGGGGAATGATTCCGCCCCCGGTGACCAGGATGTCGGTGCGGCCCTGCTCATTGAGCAGCTTACGGACCCGGGGAAATAGCGTCATGTGCGCGCCCGAGAGAATCGAAAGCCCGACCACGTCCACGTCTTCCTGAATCGCCGCGCTGGCGATCATCTCGGGAGTCTGATGCAGCCCGGTGTAGATCACCTCCATGCCGGCGTCTCGCAGCGCCGCGGCGACCACCTTGGCTCCGCGATCGTGCCCATCCAGGCCGGGCTTCGCTACGAGAACGCGAATCGGGCGAGCCGGGGACTTCCTGTTGAGAGTCGCGAACATGGGTGCTCGAGTCAGGGCTCGGGGGTGAGGGACAGAATCAGATCGGCCACGGCCGCGATGCTGGCGACAGTCTGCACGTCACGCCCGGCGTGGTTGCCGGCCGGATCGAGCAGTACCACATCCATGCCGGCCCGCCGGGCGCCGATCACATCCACTTCGTAAATGTCGCCGACGTAGAGGGCGCCTTCGGGTGCGATACCCAGCGGCTCGAGCGCTGCCTGAAAGATCCGCGGGTCCGGCTTCTCGAACCCGACGAGCCGCGAGTCCACGATCACCTCGAAGTCGGATCGAATCCCCGCCGCGGCGAGAGCCTCTTCGACTCGCCCGTCACTGTTGGACACGACGCCGAGGCGGAGACCGGCCTGTCTCATCCGGGCGAGGGCTGCCGGAGTGCCGGGATGCATGGCGCTCCACAGGTGGCGCTCGCCATGCAGGCGCAACAGTGTGTCCCGTACCAACCCCAGCTTCTCGCGAGGCACGCCGGCCAGGAGGAAGAGACTCTCGAGGTAGCGGGAGGCCCGGTCGTGATCCGACGTATCCGACCGCTCCAGCTGGAGCGCCGCCTCGCCCGACTGAGCCTCGAGTCCCTGTGCTGTGAGCGGCACCCCGACCGCTGCGCCGACCTCCCGGGCCAGGCGCTCGTAGTCGAGGAACAGCAGGGTATTCCCGGCGTCGAACAGGACCGCTGCGATCTTCACCGGAACCTGAGCAGCCCGGCCAGCCCGTTCACCGCACGGCGGGCCTCGCCATCGTACACCACCTCAACCTTGACTCGTTGTCGCAGCGCGTCTTCGATCGCCTCGTCCACGAGGTCGATCACCGGAACCGGGTCCCCTTCGCCGCGCAGGAGCTGGTCGGGCTCACTCACCAGACGTCCCGACTGGGAGGCGCGATATCCGGGACCGCCGGCGTCCGCGTCGGCGAGCAGAGTTCGTACCTGCCCCTTCGAAAGGGCGAGGAGGCTCTCGTCCAATCCGTTCACAGCCCAGCCGTTTCCGAGTCCCTCGGAGAGGTCGTGCGCGGCTTCGCGCTCGGTGGCGCGCTCGAACGCCTCTCGCACTGCAAGAGTGGCCTCGTGGACCACCGGCGGTGCTGCATCCTTCGGATCGAGCTGGACCGATCCCATCAGCCGCTCGACGAGGTACGGATGGAGGAAGTCCTCGACCGCCTGCGCATCGCCCCGACCCGCCAACACGATGCCGTGAACCGGATGTTTCCGGTGCAGCTCGAAGAGACGTTGCGCCACGGCCTCATAATGGCGCTGGCGCTCGTTGCGGATCCGGTTGTTCCAGGCCCGCTCTCCCATGCCCGGCGGGCCCTCGTGACTCCGGAACTTGGGACTCCGCCTGCGCTCCGCCTTGAGACCCGGCAACTCCTCGGCTCCGAAGGCGGTGACCTGGAAGAATCGCGCGGTGGTGCGATCCACCACCGCGGTCAACAGGGTGCCGAATTCATCCTCGGCCGAAGCCAGCTCGCGCACCAGCGCGGTACGATCCACGCCGAGCCGCGAGCGATGCACCGCGGGCAGCGGCAGTATTTCGAAGAGCTTGAGCGCCTTGCAACCGAAGATGGCGACCCCGTGAGACGAGGGGAGGCGAGCCGGTTCCCTCAGGTGCTCCATGATGCGTTGCAGGTCGTCCTGGACTTCCTGCTGCACCGAGCGGGAGAGGCCGATCCCCGGCAACGCCGCCTCGGCCCGCTTTACCCGGTTCTTCATCTTGATCAGATATTTGCCCCGCGACCGATCGCTCACTTCCAGCTTCAGGTAGCAGGTGACAATCCGATGATCGTCCGTCTTCAACCTGGTGAGACGGGCGAGGGTCTTGGCGATTTGTTGGTCGTTCATTTCTTGTTGTACAGGTCTTGAGTCCTGGGTCGTGAGTCTCGCGTCAGCAGGATAGAGACTCATGACTCATGACCCACGACCGGCATCCCGTGACTAGAAAAACACCGGCTCGCGATACGTCCCGTACACCGTTTCCAGAACGTGGCGAATCTCGTAGAGAGTGCAATAGGCCCGGGCGCAGTCCAGCATCGCCGGGATGATGTTCTGATCGGAGGCCGCGGCGGCTCTCAGCGCCTCGAGTTTCTGATCGACCGCGTTGGCGTCCCGAGTTGCCCGGAGTTTCGCCATCCGTTCCCGCTGAGACCGCTCGGCCTGCTCGCCAATCTTGAGAATCTCCGGCGCGGACTCGTCTTCCCCGGTAAACATGTTCAGTCCAACCACCACCTTGCGTCCCTTCTCGACTTCATCCTGGAAACGCGAGGCGGACTGGGCGATCTGTCGCTGGAACCAGCCCGACTCGATCGCTGGGACCACCCCGCCCTGCGCCTCAATCTCGGCGAACAACCCGGCGGCCTCACGCTCGAGGCTGTCGGTCAGCGCCTCGATGTAATAGGACCCGCCCAGCGGGTCGGCGACGTTGGGTACCCCGGTTTCGTAGGCGAGGATCTGCTGGGTGCGCAACGCGACCCGGACTGATTCCTCGGTGGGAAGCGCCAGCGTCTCATCGAGCGCGTTGGTGTGCAGCGACTGAGTGCCGCCCAGCACGGCGGCAAGCGCCTGGTAGGCGACACGAACGATATTGTTGAGCGGCTGCTGCGCGGTGAGTGTCACGCCGGCGGTCTGGCAGTGGAAGCGCATCTGCCAGCTCCGGGGATTCTTGGCCCCGTACTTCTGCCGCATAGTGCGAGCCCAGATCCGCCGGGCGGCGCGCATCTTCGCGACCTCTTCGAAGAAGTCGTTGTGCACGTCCCAGAAGAACGAGAGTCGCGGTGCGAAGCTGTCTACGTCGAGGCCCCGCGCCAACCCGTGCTCCACGTAGCTGAAACCATTGGCGAGCGTAAAGGCCAGCTCCTGTGCCGCGGTGGAGCCGGCTTCCCGGATGTGGTAGCCCGAGATGGAGATGGTATTCCAATTCGGCGTATAGGTGGACGCAAAGTCGAACATGTCGACGATAACCTTGAGCGCCGGCTCGACCGGGAAGATCCAGGCATGCTGGGCCATGTATTCCTTCAGCATGTCGTTCTGGATCGTGCCCTGGAGCTTCGCGATGTCCACACCCTGATGCTCCGCCGCCGCGACGTAGAAGCAATAGAGCATCGCGGCGGGACCGTTGATCGTCATCGAGGTGGAGACCTTGTCGAGCGGGATGCCGTCGAAAAGGGTTTCCATGTCCTGGGCGCTGGAAATCGCGACGCCACACTTGCCGACCTCGCCTTCGGACCGTGGATGATCCGAGTCGTAGCCCATCAAGGTCGGGAAGTCGAAGGCGACCGAGAGGCCGGTCTGGCCGTGGGCCAGCAGGAACTTGTAGCGCTCGTTGGTGTCCTGGGCGGTGCCGAACCCGGCGAACTGCCGCATGGTCCAGAGCCGGCCCCGGTACATCGTGGGGTGGATGCCGCGGGTGTAGGGATAATCTCCCGGCAGCGTGGTGGAGCTGACGCTGTGCGGATCGAGATCGAGTGCGGTGTAGACCGGCTCCACATTGCGGCCGGAGACCGAAGTGAAGTCCACGTCCTCTCGCATCGGCAGCTTGGCGACCTGTTCCCGCCAGGCCCGCAATTCGGCTCGCAGCTCCTCGAGCTCCCGCTCCTGCGTCTCGAGCCGCTCCGCCATGTGACGCATCGAGAGGTCGGCGTCGAACGTGGTCATACCCTTGTCCCCTGTTTGAGCCCGTCCAGCACTTCACTGGCAACTTCGTAAGGACTGGTGCGCCCGGCGGCAAGGTCGTCGAGCCGGTCATTGATCATTTGCTCGGCGGCCGTCTCCTGCCAGATCCACTGGTGGGCGGCCCGATCTACGACTTCACGAGTTCTCTGGAAAAGGCGCCGCCTGCGACGGATACCCAGCTCCCCAGTCTCGATCAGCCATTCGTGATGACCATCGAGCGCGTCGGCGAGCAGTTCGATCCCTTCGCCCTTCGAGGCGATGGTTCCGAGAACAGGGTGTTGCCAGAGCGTCGGTTCGGCGGTTCGGCGGTCCGCCGGTCCGCCGCTTTTTCCGTCCGCCTTGTCCGCCCCGACCGCCCTGGCTCCGTGATGTGCCTTCACGTGCCGGTAGGCGTTGCCTGCTCGAATGCCCAGCGTGATCTCAATCTCCTGTCGCAGGCGATCAGCGCCCGGACGATCCGACTTGTTGACCACGAAGACGTCGCCGATCTCCATCACGCCCGACTTGAGGGTCTGAATTCCGTCTCCCGATTCCGGCACGAGCACGAGCACCGTGGTGTCGGCGGAGCGGCCAACGTCGAGCTCCGATTGGCCCACGCCGACCGTCTCGATGAGGATCCGATCGAACCCTGCCGCATCCAACACGTCGCATACTTCGCGCGTTGTAGTGGCGAGTCCGCCGAGTGAGCCGCGCGTGGCCATGGACCGGATGTAGACCCCGGGATCCAGCGCCACGGACTCCATCCGGATTCGGTCGCCTAGTAATGCGCCGCCGGTGAATGGACTGGTTGGATCGACGGCGACCACCGCCACGGTATGTCCCTTGGCCCGCAACACCTGCACCAGCCGCTCGGTCAGGGTGGATTTCCCGGCTCCGGGTGGTCCGGTGATACCGATCCGTCGGGCATGGCCGAGGGTGGGATGAATCCTGGAGAGCAGCGCCTCGAATCCAGCACGGCCATTCTCCACCTGGGAGATCGCCCGGGCCAGCACCGGCACATTCCCGCCCCGCAGTGCAGCGACCTGATCGCCTTGGGCCATGTTGTAAGTTCGCATGTTAGCAAGCAGTTAGCCACCCCCGGCAGGGCCGGTCTCCGGGGGGTCGGTCTTGTCGCTCGCCCGCTTCACCTCCCAGGTCATGAAGGCGATGACCACGGCCGCTACGACCAGCGTGATCAGCAGCCCAACCTCGAGTCGCCTGACCTGGCCCAGCAGGTGTTCTACGCCTTGGCTGGTCAGGTATCCCAGCAAGGCGAACCCTGTCGAGGCGAGGAAACAGCCCAGCAGGTCGGTGAGGGCGAAGCGCTGAAAAGGGAGGTGGGCCTGACCCCAGAAGACCATGCTCGCGTTGCGGGTACCGTACACCACGCGGGCGAGCAGCAGTTGCCAGCTGCCGAGGCGTGAGGCGACTCGCTCGATCCAGGGGCCAGCCCGGCGATAAATCGCCGTTTCGCGCAATCGGGCCCGAGCCTGCCGTCCGAGGAAGTACCAGGCGCAGTCTCCCACGAAGTTCCCCGCCGCTCCCGCGACGATGACGGCTGGCAGCGACAGCACGCCGCGATGGGCCAGCATCCCCGCCAGAATGAGGCTCGCATCGCCCTCGACGGTGGCGAGCAGGAATAAGGCAATGAGCCCGTACTGCGACAGGAATTGTTCCAGCGTCATCGCACGCCCTGGCTCCCCTTGCTTGACGGGCGCGGGAATGCGCCGTATCCTCGCGAAGCACCCCTGCAGGATCCTGCCAACAAAAGCATAGGCTCGCCCACCCACTCCGGAGGGTTCGAATGCCGTCTCTGGTCAGACAAAGCTTCCGGCTCGGCTTCCTCGTTGCAATGCTGGGGTTGCCCCTTTCCGATCTTGCCGCGCAATCAGGGACAATCCAGGGACAGGTGGTGGACAGCGCGGGTGCCCCGATCGTGGGTGCGATCGTCTCGGTTGATCGCACCAGCCTGGGCGCCACGACGACGGCCTCGGGCCGTTATACCCTCCACGGTGTGCCGGCCCGGATGGTGACACTGACGGTTCATGCCATCGGTTTCGCCGCGGCCTCGTCCAGTGTGACCGTCGTCGAGACTGACGTGGTGGAGGTGAACTTCACCATGAACCGTTCACCAGTCGAGCTGGCACCGATTGATGTGGTGGTCGGTTCCCGCGCCCACCACACTGCGGCCGAGGAACTCGCCGTCCCGGTTGACGTCTACACCGCCGAAGATATCCAGCAACAGGGTACAACCGAGACCAGCCAGGTGCTGCAGACGCTGTCTCCCTCGGTCAACTTCCCGCGGCAGAGCGTCACGGATGCGAACGATATCGTACGGCCCTTCACCCTGCGCGGTTTGAGTCCCGACCACACCCTGGTTCTGGTCAATGGCTGGCGGCGGCACCAGATGGCGGTGCTGAACACCTTCGCCTACGGCATGGGCGCCGGATCGAGCGGTGTTGACCTGAACGCGATCCCCGGAGGAGCGATCGACCGGATCGAAGTGCTGCGGGACGGCGCCTCCGCCCAGTACGGCTCCGACGCAATCGCGGGCGTCGTCAACATCGTCATGAAAGAAGGCAAGTTCTCCCCGTTCCTCAACGTGGACGCCGGACGCTACATGACGGGCGACTACCCGGACGACGGAACGCTGGTGGACCTGAACGGTGGCGTTGGAATCGGTATTGGCCGCGGATCCCTCGGCATTTTCGGCGAATACCAGCACCGGGATCCTACCAACCGCGCGTGGCCCGACTCCTTCCTGGTCAATCAACAGGGTATCGGTGATCTGATTGATCCGAAGACCGGCGAGATCATCGAGAAGAGAAATTCGCTGCCCCAGCCAAACTACCATTGGGGTGATGGACTGGAGAAGGACGCGATGACGTTTGGCAACTTCCGGCTGCCGCTGAACCAGTCGGGCACCACCGAGTTCTACGCTTTCGGCGGCTACAGCAATCGGGTGGGCTCCGGTAACGGCTTCTGGCGCTACTTCGACAGCAACCGGAACTGGCAGGAGCTCTATCCCCAGGGCTTCCTGCCGGAGTTCCATCCCCATGTGGACGATTACTCCGCGGCGGGCGGCATCCGCACCAATCTGGGAGGTTGGGGCATCGATTTCGGGGTGTCGTGGGGCATGAACACCTTCGACTACGACCTGGAGAACACCAACAACCCGTCGCTGGGCCCCTGCCTCGATGTCGCCTGCTCGCCCGGTGCCGACGGGATCCTGGGCAATGCGGACGACCCGGGTATCCCGAACCAGACCTCGTTCTTCGCCGGGCGACTGCAGCGCAGCGAAGTCATCGGCGCGGCCAACGTCGCGAAAGCAGTCAACCTCGGCTTGGCGAAGCCGGTGAACTTCGCCTTTGGCGGAGCGATCCGGGGCGAGAATTACCAGATTCAGCGGGGCGAGTTCGCGTCTTATGTGAACGGCGGCCATGCCGCACAGGACAGCGTCGCGAATCCAGGAGATCTCTCCCCCGGCGGGTCGTCGGTCTTCGCCGGCTTCCGTCCCGCGGACGAGGCCGATGAAAGCCGGACCAACGTCGGGGTCTATGGCGACGTCGAAGCCAACATCACTTCGTCGCTGCTGGCCAACGTCGCGGGCCGTTACGAGAACTACAGCGACTTCGGCTCCCGGGTCACCGGCAAGCTCGCCTTGCGCCTGCAGCCGACCAAGCGGTTCGTCATCCGAGGCGCCGCCAGTACCGGGTTCCGGGCGCCGGGACTGGCCCAGAGCTTCTTCAGCCACGTGACCACCAACGTCATCGGAGGTCAGTTCCAGGAAATCGGGAACTTCCCGGTGAACAACCGTGCGGCCGAGATCTTCGGAGCGAAGCCGCTGCAGGAGGAGACCGCGACGAACTTGAGCGCCGGAATCGTGGTGACTCCGCGGGACAACTTCACGATTACCGCTGACTACTTCCACATCAAGATAGACAACCGGATCCTGCTGGGCGCCACCTTCAACGACAGCGTCTCGCAGGCGATCCTGGCCGACTCGGGCTTCACCGGCATCGCAGGCGTTCAGTTCTTCACCAACGGACTCGATACCAAGACCGAAGGCGTCGACTTCACCGCCGACTGGGTGGTTCCGGCCGGCCAGGGGACCTTCGACCTCAACCTCGGCGTCAACTACACGAAGAACACGATCACCCACGTGGATCCACTGCCGCCGATCCTGCAGGGCACGCCGACCACCATCCCGAGCGTGCTCGACCTGGTCACCCAGGTAGGTATCGAAGAGGAGCGCCCCGACTGGCGTAGCACCCTCCAGATGACCTATTCGATCGGAAGGTTCCACACGCTGGGACGGGTGAACTACTTCGGCGGCTTCGCGTCGGCTCAGCCGAGTTTCACGGATCGGGAGGAATACGGGTCCAAGACTCTCTTCGATCTCGAATTGGGGTATCGCTTTGACCAGATGAACCTGTCGATCGGAGCGCGAAACCTGTTCGATACCTACCCCGATCAGCCGAAGGCGGAGTTCAACAACAACGACAACACCTTCCCCTGGGCGGCTGCGTCCCCGTTCGGGTATAACGGCCGGTTCATCTATACGAGAGCTGAGATGATTCTGGGGTGGTGAGGGGGAGGCGGAAGACGAGATAGGAAGTAAGGAGTAGGAGTGAGGAGTGAGCGGGCGTGGGAGTGATCCCCACGCCCGCTTTGTTTTTCAGCGGTTGACCCCTCGACGATGGCACCATCGTCCAATTGTCCCCATCGAGGCACTCTTGTACCGTGCGTTCTCCCCCTTCAGCACTGAGAAAGGAAACGTTCACGTAACGGATTACGTGACTAGTGCCCACGTCGTAGCATCACCTCGCTTGGGGAGAAGTACCGATGGCTACCATCACTGAAGTTGCTCCACAGACGGCAACTGAGAAGACCGCCGTTCGTCCGTTTCGCGTGACCTTTCCGGAGGCGGACCTCATCGAGTTGCGCACCCGGATCAACGCGACCAAGTGGCCTGAACGGGAGACGGTTCCCGACGGGTCCCAAGGAGTACAACTCGCGCTGATGCAGGCGCTGGCGCGCTACTGGGCGGCGGACTATGACTGGCGCAAGGTCGAGGCGAAGCTGAACTCCTACCCCAATTTCCTCACCGAGATCGACGGGCTCGACATTCATTTCATGCACATTCGTTCAAAGCATGAGAATGCACTGCCGCTCATCGTTACCCACGGCTGGCCTGGCTCGCCGATCGAGCAGCTGAAGATCATCGATCCGCTGACCAACCCCACGGCTCACGGCGCCAGCGCGTCGGACGCCTTCCACCTGGTGATCCCGTCGATGGCCGGCTACGGGTTTTCAGGCAAGCCCACGACGCCCGGTTGGGACCCTGCTCACATGGCGCGGGCGTGGGTGGAGCTGATGAAGCGCCTCGGGTACAACCGATTCGCGGCGCAAGGTGGTGATTGGGGTGGATTCGTCACGAACGCGATGGCTCTCCAGGCACCTCCGGAGTTGATCGGAATCCATGTGAACTTCGCTGGTACCGCGCCATCTGACATTTCCAAGGCGCTTCAGTCCGGCGGCCCGCCGCCGGCCAGTCTCTCGGCTGAAGAGCAGCGGGCATACGACCAGATCGCGGTCCTCTACCGGCAGATCCCAACGCAAGTGATGATGGCCTCACACCCGCAAACCCTGTACGGGTTGGCGGACTCACCCATCGCCCTTGCCGCCTGGTTGATCGACCACGACGTGGCCAGCTACGGGCACCTCGTGAAACTGTTTGTCGATGGGGAGCCGTACGGCGCCCTGACCCGGGACGACATCCTCGACAACATCACCCTTACCTGGTTGACGAACACGGGCGTGTCCAGCGCTCGCCTTTACGTCGAATACAAGGGTGCCTTCTTCAACGACTTCAACATCTCCGTTCCGGCCGCCGTAAGCGTCTTCCCTGAAGAGGTCTACCAAGCTCCGCGGAGTTGGACCGAGCGCGCCTACCCCAATCTCATCCACTTCAACGAGCTCCCCAAGGGCGGCCACTTTGCAGCCTGGGAGCAGCCAGAGCTTTTCGTTGATGAACTGCGGACTGGGTTAAGGTCACTACGGTAAGCGGTAAGCGGTGAGCAGTAAGCGGGCGTGGGGATTATCCTCACGCCCGCTTAACTTGTGGAACGAACCACGTCGCCCGTTCCCGCGATCGAAACCGCGACTCGCGACTCTAGTCGCGAAGAGAGTACCCCGACCTTAACCTGATCTCCTATGGTCCCTCGTCAGCCGTGGTTCCAGCGCCGATTCACCTTTGATCTGCCAGTCGCTGCAGCGCCCGGATTGATCGAACGCCTTCGGGGCACCCCTGCGCGTCTGGTCGATCGCCTGTCAGGGCTTTTTGCCGCCCGGCTGACTACGAGGATCGGAGACCGCTGGTCGATCCAGGAGAACGCCGGGCATTTAGGGGATCTCGAGCCGCTCTGGATGACTCGAGTGCATGATCTGGCTGTGGGTCGAGTAGAACTCGAGGCGGCCGACCTGGAGAACCGGAAAACTTTCCAGGCTCACCACAACGACCGCCCGCTGCGGGAGATTCTTTCGGAGTTCCGTACAGCACGCGAAGCGATGGTATCCCAGCTCGAGGCGGCCGACCAGGCCGATTGGGTCCGCTCGGCGCTTCATCCCCGCCTCAAGACCCCAATGCGTCTTCTCGACCTCGCCTTTTTCGTCGCGGAGCACGACGACCATCACCTGGCCACGATCAGTGAGCTGATCCGCTCGACGCCCTAGGTCTATTCAGGGTACCAACGCCAGGAACAGGAACGCCGCGAACAGCACCAGGTGCACCGCCCCCTGCATCATGTAGGTGCGACCGGTGCCGAGGGTGACGGCACTCACCAGGAAGGTCACCACGAGCATCGCCATGTCCTTGGCGCCCAGGCCCAGGACCAGGGGCAAGCCAAAGGCGATCGACGCGATCACGACTATTGGGACCGTCAGGCCGATGCTGGCAAGCGCCGAGCCGACCGCCAGGTTCATGCTGCTCTGAATGCGGTTCGCCCGGGCGGCACGCACCGCGGCCCACGTCTCCGGCAGCAGGACCAGTGCCGCGATGACTATGCCGACCACGGTACGCGGCGCGTCGGCCGCCTCGACCGCCCCCTCGATCGTGGGCGACAGCATCTTTGCCAGACCTACCACCGACACCAGCGACACCAGCAACAACCCAAAGCTCGCCCACGCCACCTTCGGCGACGGACGCTCGGCCTGTACCTCGGGATTGGCGGCGTCGGTCACCGGGATGAAGTAGTCGCGATGGCGGACGGTTTGAACGAAGACGAAAATCGCCCAGAGCGAGCCGGAGGCCACCGCCACGAACGCGAGTTGCGGGGTGTTGTAGGTCCCGGTGGGTGTGGTGATGGTAAAGACCGGCAGAATCAGCGCGAGCGAGGCCATCACGATCAACGCGGCAAGCCCTCCACCTGCGCCCTCCACACGGAAAGTCTGCTCCCGGTGCGCCAAGCCTCCGACCAGAATGCACAGTCCGACAACCCCATTGCAGATGATCATCACCGCGGAATAGATCGTATCGCGCGGCAAAACCGCCATCTCCTCGCCGCCGGCAATCATCATGGAGAGGATGAGTGCCGTTTCAATCGCTGTTACGGCCAGGGCCAGCACGAGCGTGCCAAGGGGCTCGCCCACGCGGTGAGCGACGACTTCCGCGTGATGGACAGCGACGAGGACCGAACCGATCAACGCCGCCCCACACACCAGGGCAACGATGGGACCCACGCCCGCGGCGAGCGCAATGCCGAGCACGGCAAGCGCCAGGAGGGGGATGAGCCAGGTCCAGAGAGGCATGGGTGCTGTTAGTTGAAGTCCGTCAGGTACGAGGTCAGATGCTTGATCGTTTCTTGTACGGTCAACATCGGGTCACCGCGTCAGAAGCGTTCCGGCCAGACCCAGCAGAAGGAGGAAACCGCAGACGTCGGTGAAGGTAGTAACGAAGATCGAGGAGGCAATCGCGGGATCTACCTTGAACCGCTCCAGCAGAATCGGAATGAACGCGCCCGCGAAGCCGGCGACGAAGAGATTGCCGGCCATCGCGAGGAACACAACGAGCCCCAGCTCAGCACCCCCTCCCATCGCGACGGCTACGACTGATACCGTAACCCCGATCGCAAGCCCATTGACCAGCCCGACGAGAATCTCCTTTCCCACTACCCGAAAAAAGCGGTCCGGCGGAATGAGGCCCAGGGCCAGGCGTCGCACCGTCACCGCGAGAGCCTGAGTCCCGGCGTTGCCGCCCATTCCGGCGATGATGGGCATCCACACCGCGAGCGCCACGGTCCGAGTCACAGTGTCCTTGAACAGGTAGACCACGGCGCCGGCCATGAAGGCTGTGAGCAAGTTGACGAAGAGCCAGGGCAATCGGCTCCGCACCGCGGTGGTCCACCGGGCCCCCAGTTCCTCGTCGGCCGAGACGCCACCGAAGCGGAGGAGGTCCTCGGTCTGCTCTTCTTCCACCACGTCAATGACGTCGTCGAAGGTGACCTGACCCAGCAGGCGTCCTGCCGAATCCACTACCGGGACGCCCGCCACGTCGTAGCGCTTGATAAGCCGGGCGACTTCCTCCTGGTCCTCCTCCGGTGCCACCCGCACGTCGGCATTTTCCATGAACTCACGGACCGGCCGGTCCGCGGGACTCATGACCAGCCCCTTAAGTGGCAGTACTCCTACCAGCTTGCGATCCGAGTCTACCACGAAGACGTGAGGGAAATCTTCGACCTCCTCCGCCTGTTTTCGCAGGGCATCGATCGCTTCCGCCGCCGTACTGTCGTCCCGCACCGAGACCACATGCGCGGTCATGATGCCGCCGGCGGTCTCGGGATCGTAGCGGAGCAGCGTTTCCAGATCGGCCCGGTCCTCGACCTCGGCGAGAATTCGCTGCTGGTCCGCCGGGTCCAGCGCGCCGACCAGGTCCGCCGCCTCGTCGTCCGGCAACTCCTCGACGATCTCTCCCGCGGTCTCGGACTCGAGGGCGACCAGCGTCTCTTCGGCCTGGGTCTCGTCCGGCATCTCGAGCAGCGCACGCCCGGAAAGCCGGGGCGGCAGCTGCTTCACGACGGCGAGGCGCTCCTGGTCGTCCAGCGATGCCAGGACATCTCCCAGATCGGCTGGCTCGGTTTTCTCGGCGCGAAGGAGGAACTGCTTGAGATCGCCCACTCGGATGAGACCGAGCAGAGACTGGACGATCCTCGAAGGATTCACTTCCGGGAATCCTCGGAGAGCGGCGGAGCGAGCAGCACGGGTGGCGGAGGCACCAGGCGAATCAGCACCCGCTCCACCTTCGTGGGTGAAGCCTGGACCACGTCGAACTGCAGGGTCCGAATGATGAAGCGATCGCCGGCCACGGGGATCCGTCCCGCCAGCTCGGCGAGCAGGCCGGCCACCGTGCTGGTCGTCGCAGTGGGCAGCTTGCGATCGAACCGCTCCTCGATGGCGGAGATCGGAGTGGCACCGTCGGTCTCGAACAGAGTCGGCATGGCACCACCGGCCCCGCCGGTGCCTTCGTCGAACTCGTCGAAGATCTCCCCCACCAGCTCCTCGAGCAGGTCCTCGAAAGTGACGATGCCAAGCGTTCCCCCGAATTCGTCCAGGACCACGGCGAGATGGCGCCGCTCCCGCTGCATGTCGAGCAGCAGGTCGCCGCAGTTCCGTCCCGCCGGCGCGTTGGCTACCGGGCGGATCGGGAGCCGGTCTCCCGGCTGCAGCTTGAAGAGGTCGAAGGCGTGCAGCATCCCGACGATTTCATCCAGCGTCCCGCGGTAGACCGGAAGCCGGCTGTATCCGCTCTGAGCGAAGACCGCGGCGATATCATCCAGCGGCGCGTCTTCCGGAATCGCCACGAGATTGGTGCGTGGGGTCATTACCTCCCGCACCGCTCGCTCGGCAAAGGTCATGACACCGCCCACCATGATCAGCTCTTCATCCCCGCCGGCGACCGAAGCCGCACCCTGGCGCCAGATGGTGCGGAGATCGGCGCTGGACGTCCCGGCGCGTGAGGGAAGGAGCAGAGTGAAGAGGGCAGAAACGGGCCGGAGCACCGGCACGACGGCGGCGCGGAAGGCCTCGGGACGGGAGCGAGCCACCCAGCGGGGCAGCAGGTAACCGCCGAACAGCACGACGGGGATGACCACGAGGATCATCAGCGCGAAGAATCCGAGCAGGCTCACCCCGGTGAACAGCGCGGGTGTGGCCACGCCGAGTATCGTCATGCCGAGGGCGGTGAGCGCAGCGGTGATGCCGAGGTAGGTCTCCATCTCGGCCAGCCAGGCGAGGGAGCCGGGTCCGCCACGGAGCTGCCGGGAGACCGCCTGCACCAGCTCGAGGCGGCTCATGGAAACCAGGGCGGTGCTCGAGGTGGCACCCACGACCGCGAGGAGGATGCCGATCGAGAAGACGATCCAGATCATTCGGCCGCCTCCTCTGCCTCGGCCGCGGCCGGCGCGGTGGGCCGCTCCACCTGGACCCGCCTGACCCGCCTGCGGGCCACCTGCTCCACCGCGAAGCGAATCCCATCAACCGCGACCGCCTCACCCGAGCGAGGTACCCGGCCAAAGGCGTCCAGCATCAAGCCACCCACGGTAGTCACATCTTCCCGACCGAAACTGTGTCCGAGAATCGCTTCAAGTTCGGAGAGTGGCACCCCGCCTTCGACCGACAGCCGTCCCGCGGGAAGTTCCTGAACCGGAATGGCTTCATCGGTGTCGTGCTCGTCCTGAATCTCACCAACGATCTGTTCGAGAATGTCTTCCAATGTCACGATGCCCGCGGTCCCGCCGAATTCATCAACCACGACCGCGAGATGGCTGGGCCCCCGCTGGAAGTCGCGCAGCTGGCGATCGAGGGTCTTCCCTTCCGGGACATAGGCGGCGGGCCGGATCAGGGCGTTCCATGGCTCGGCATCGTTGCCCTCCGGCAATCGGGCGAGCATGTCCTTGGCGTAGAGCACGCCGATGACGGCATCGGGGTGCTCCTCATACACCAGGAGTCGCGCGTGTTCGGAGCCCTGGAGCGTCGCGACCACTTCGTCCCGCGTGGCCGACGCATCGACCGCGATGATATCGATCCGGGGAGTCATCACCTCGGCGACCGTCGTGTCGGCCAGGGAGAAAAGACCGAGCAGCATGTCGCGGCGAGTAGCGCCGGACTCGCGGTATTCCCGCCGTTTGGCCGGGCGGATCCTCCGATCAGCCCAGGCCACAAGGCGAAGGCCGGGAGCCAGGAGTCGAAGGGAGCGGATCGCCGACGGACGCGCGAGGGCGGGCAGGTCGGGCGCGACGGACGCCAGGAACCGGGGGAGAATATTGCCGACGATCCAGACCAGTCCTACCGCGAGAAGCAGCCGAGCGAGCGCTCCCCCGGCAGGACGCGCCCACCACGATTCAGCGATTCCGGCAGCGGCGCCCGCCAGAACCAGCAGGGCCAGGTGCGCCACATACAGCGCCCGCGCGGGAGGGAGTCCACTTTCACCGGTGGGGTGCTCGTCCGCGAGAATGTGGGGCACGTCCGCGTCCGCCTCTCCGGCAAAGGAGAGCCATGCCGCCCAGAACGCGAAGATCAGGGTGGCGAGCGGGGTTATGAAGTAGTGCAGTGTTTCTATCACGTCAGCGTTTCCAGGTATCGCTCCTGCCGTCGCCAGAGAACCGAGGTGGTCCGTCCCCGACCCTCGGGATGGTCGTAACCCAGCACGTGCAAGGTGCCGTGGATGACCAGGCGAGCCAACTCCTCGGCCTCAGTCACTCCGGCCGCCTTTGCTTCCCGTGCCGCGACCGCGGGGCAGATGTAGATGTCTCCAGCCAGGCTCCCATCGGGTCCCGGCAGGTGGAACGAGATGACATCGGTCGGCCGGTCATGCCTCTTGTACTCCCGGTTGAGCCGCCGCATCCGGATCGGTCCGATAAAAGTCACCGACACCATGGCGCGGCGTCGCTCGGCCGCCAGCACCGTGCGAACGATCCGTCTCACCCGTGTCGGTGAGAGCTTGCTTCGGCCGCTCACCAGCACCTCCGGCGGACGGTCGCCCAATCTCCTAGTCGCGGCCAAAGTCAGCCGTGATCCCACCCGCACCACTGGGATACTCAACGCGGGTATGGTACATACCGGCGAGCAGCCGGGCGAACTCCTGGCTCACGCGGTCCAGGTCCCGCAGCGTGAGCGGCGCCTCCCTGAGCTGGCCGGCGGCGATCTTCTGCGCGACCAGGAAATCCACCGCTTCCCTCACCCGCTCCGGAGTCGGCTCATCCAGTACCCGCACCGCGGCCTCGGCGCTGTCGGCGAGCATGGCGACGGCGGTCTCGGCGGTCCGGGGCCGAGGGCCGGGATACTCGAAGGCGCTCTCGTCTCCCGATGCGGAGCCGTCAGGCTTCTGGGCCTGCTCGAAGAAGTATTCCATCCTGCTGGTGCCGTGGTGCTCCGCGATGAATCCTCGAACCACTTCGGGCAACCGGGCCTGATCGGCCAGCTCTAAACCGTAGACCACGTGCTGCCTGATGATGCGCGCCGAATCCTCCGGTTTTAGATCGTCGTGCGGGTTGCGCCCGCCCTGCTGGTTTTCGGCGAAATAGAGCGGGCCGACCAGCTTACCGACATCGTGATAATAGCAACCGACACGAGCGAGCAGCCCGTTGGCCTGGATCGCGTTACAAGCGGCTTCACAGAGGTTGGCCATCTGGAGACTGTGAGCCCAGGTACCGGGAGCTTCGGTGGCCAGGCGCTTGAGGAGCGGGCGCGACGGGTCCGCCAGCTCCAGCAGCCGGAGATCCGTGGTGATGCGGGTGAGCCATTCGGCGAGCGGCAGCACGGCCATGGCGACCGAAGTACTCACCAGGGCGACGATCCCACCGATGCCCGCGCTCCGAAGCATGTCGTCCGCGGTCCACCCCGCCATCAACCCGTAGGCGCATGCCGCGATGGCGTACGCGACCGTGATCGCCGCGATGCTCACCAGCACCTGACTGCGGCGGCGTACCACCCGCATGCTGATGGCCCCCGCGACACCGCCGGCGATCCCGAAGAAGAGCGTCGCGGCATCGGTCTGCCCGCTCTGGGTTCCCAGCAGGAGTGCCAGGGTGATAGCGCAGGTGATCGCGATGCGACCGTTATAGAGCAGAGTGACCAGGATGGCCGCAAGCGGGATTGGCAGAGGTTCGGCGCGGGCCGGAAACAGCCCGTCGAGCAGATCCCCGAGAACGATGGAGAGCGTGAACAGGGCGGTAAAGAACACCATCTCCCGCATTCGCCGATAGGTCTCGCGGCGATAGAACGCAAGCAGCAGCCAGAAGATGGAGAGGATGACGAGATTGTAGAGGACGGGGCCGACCCAGGTCCGGATGATTCCACCGTTGGTCGTCGGAGGATATGCCAGCCGAGTGGCCAGCGCGGGGATGAGGATCAGTCCCCATCGAGCCGCGTGGAATGTGAAACGATTCAGCAAGGAGGATCCGGCGGCGTCGCCCCACGCGCGCTCGGCCCTTCCGTCACGCATCAACCGTTTTGGTCCTCCGCGTAGGCTCGGATGATCTCCCGCACCAGCCTGTGGCGCAGTACGTCGGACTCGTCGAGATAGCAGAACGCGATCCCGTCGATCCCGGGGAGCACCCGTTCGATCTGGATCAGCCCCGAGTCTTCCCGTTTGGGAAGGTCGATCTGGGTCTTGTCACCGGTGACCACGACTTTGCTGTTCACGCCCAACCGGGTCAGGAACATCTTCATCTGGGCGATGGTAGCGTTCTGCGCTTCGTCCAGGATGATGAACGCGTCCGCGAGCGTGCGGCCCCGCATGTAGGCCAGCGGCGCGATCTCGATCGTTCGCGTCTCCAGCGCCTTCTGCACCCGGTCATGCGGCATCATGTCCTCGAGTGCGTCGTACAACGGGCGGAGATACGGATCCACCTTGGCCTGCATGTCGCCGGGGAGAAATCCCAGCGACTCTCCCGCTTCGACCGCGGGCCGGGCCAGGATGATCCGGCGTACCCGCTTCCGGGCCAGCGCTTCCACCGCCTTGGCCACGGCGAGATAGGTCTTGCCGGTGCCGGCCGGGCCGATACTGACGACAACGTCGTGGGTGGCGATGGCCTGCAGATAGTCCCGCTGGCCCTGGGTCTTGGGCACGATCACCCGGCGCAAACCGGGAAGAATGATGCGCTGCTCGCCGCCCGCCAGCGGCTCAGTCGCCGGGCCCTGTGCCACCAGACGGGCCACGTCGTCCGTGGTCACCGCTTCGCCCATGCGAGTCAGGTCAAGCATCGCTTGAACCACGCTGGTCGCGCGCTCGACCTGCTCGAAGCTTCCCCCCACCGTGATCGCATCGCCCCGAAGTGACACCCGGACCCCAAGCGCCCGTTCCAGTGCGAGCAGGTTCGCATCGTTCACGCCGGCCAAGAGCAGTGGGTCGGCGCCTTCAGTCGACAATTTGTGTTGGATGTCGTCGGCCAATGTGAGTCTCCTTTGAGAAGCGTGGGAAGTGGGAGTCCTACCTCCTACTTCCTACTCCCTTACCTCAATGTGCAACGCCTTCAAGTCCTCTGGATTCACGACCGTCGGCGCCCCCTCGAACAGGGCCCGGGCCGCCGTGGTCTTGGGGAACGCGATTACATCCCGCAGCGACGTGGCCCCCGCCAGCAGCATCGAAATTCGATCGAATCCCAGGGCAAACCCGCCATGGGGTGGCGCGCCGGCCGCGAGACCGTCGAGCAGGAAACCGAAGCGGCGACGGATCTCGGAGTCCGGAATGCCCAGCAGCTCGAAGATTCTGCGCTGCACCGCCGGATCGGTGATCCGGATGGAGCCGCTGCCCAGCTCGTTGCCGTTGTAGACCGCGTCATAGTGCAGCGCCCGGGTGACTCCCGGACTCTTGTCCAGCAAAGCGATGTCATCCGGGTGCGGCGCAGTGAACGGATGGTGCGCCGGCACATGCTGCCCCGTGTCGGGGTCCAGCTCGAAGAGAGGGAAGTCCACGATCCAGCAGAAGGCGTGATCCTTGTTCGGCTTGGAGCCGGGCCGCCGGACCAGCTCCGATCGCAGAGCGTGAAGCGCAGGTGAGGTGACCTGATCAGCTCCCACCACCGCGAACAGTAGATCCCCCTCGGCGCCCAGCTTCGCCAGCGTCTCGGTGCCGACCGCCTTTACTCCCTGCCCTTCCCACCCCGTCGCTGTGCGCTTGGCCCAGATCAGCCCTCCCGCCTTGGCGCCTTTGACTGTCGCCGTGAGCCCGTCGATTTCCTTCCGGCTCATGCCGGCAGATCCCGGGGCCATGATCGCACGCAGGCGCTGGCCGCTCGCCACCGCGGCCTTGAGGAAGTCCGCCGCGTCGGCTCCGATTTGGGGAGTGAGGTCCCGGATTTCGAGGTCGTAGCGCAAGTCGGGCTTGTCCACGCCAAAGCGTTCCATCGCCTCGCGCCACCGCATGCGAAGAAACGGCGTCTGCACCGACTGTCCCCCTTCAGCCCACAGGTCCACCAATACCTTCTCGACCACGGCCATCACGTCGTCGGCCGAGACGAACGACGCTTCCAGGTCGATCTGCGTGAACTCGGGTTGGCGATCGGCGCGGAGATCTTCGTCCCGGAAGCAGCGAGCGATCTGGAAGTAGCGATCGTAGCCCGCCACCATCAGCAGCTGCTTATAGATCTGTGGCGACTGGGGCAGCGCGAAGAACTCGCCAGGATGAATCCGGCTCGGCACCAGGTAGTCGCGTGCGCCTTCGGGAGTCGGCTTGGTGAGAATCGGCGTCTCAAGCTCCAGGAAGTCGAGCTCGGTGAGCGTGCGCCGGGAGCGCTGCAGGAGGCGGTGCCGAAGCATGAGGTTCCTCGCCAGCTCCGGCCGACGCAGGTCGAGCACCCGGTGCTTGAGCCGTAGCTCCTCGGCCGGAAGCTCTTCCCCTTCTTTGCGGGCGACCGGGATCGCGGGCGTCTCGGCCGGCCCCACGATCTGCAGGGATTCCACCCTGATCTCGACGTCGCGTGTGGCGAGTGCGGTGTCGCGCGCGGACTCGGGCCGGAGCTCAACCGTTCCGCTTACCAGCACGACGCTCTCCGCTCCGACCTCGCCGGCCCGGCGCAGCACATCGGCCGGAGCCCATCTGGGGTCGAAGGAGAGCTGCACGATCCCGTCGCGGTCCCGAAGGTCAATGAACAGCAGGCCACCGAGATCGCGCACGCGATGGACCCAGCCGCCGAGCCGAACCTTCTGACCCGCGTGCTCGCGGCGGAGACTGCCGCAGCGGTGAGTCCGAAATGCCGTGGCCGTCATCGTTCCTCGGCCTCCACCAGGACCTGGTGGAATTCGGCAGGAGTCTGTGCCTTGAGCAGCGCCTCACGCACCGCCTCGCGACGAACCACGCGGGCAATGCGGCTCAGCGCCTTTACATGCAGCCCGGCTGCGCCCTCGGGGCCGACAAGAAGGAAGAAGAGTCGCACCGGTTCGCCGTCGAGCGCGTCGAACGGCACGCCCACCGGGCGGCTGCCGCATACCAGTTGAAGGTCGTGAATGGTCGCCGACTTGGCGTGAGGGATCGCGATGCCGTACCCGATGCCGGTACTCAGGACCTGTTCCCGTTCCTCGACCGCGGCCAGGATCCTGGCTGGGTCGCCACCGGAGCGTTCGGCAAGGAGTTGAGTGAGTTCGCGGATGACGCCCGGCTTGTCGCCCGCCTCGAGGGGGACTTTGATCCGGTCAGGCGTCAGCAGTTCGGTCAGCAGCAATCGGCGGTCGTGAGTAGGGGGACCCAAGCAAACCTAACCGGCCCGACCAAACCCTGCAAGCGATTCAGGGACTAGGGGTTAGGGGCTTCGGCGGCGTCGTTAAGGCGACGGTCAATAGTCGATGGTCGATGGTCGGTGACTCAAACGAAGGCCGCCGGAGGAGGTGGCCTCCGGCGGCACAGATCGTCAGGCCGGGTCAGATCATGGCACGGCGAAGGTCTTGGAGAGAGATCCCGTCAGGCCGCCGGCGTCGGTCACAGTCAAGACGACGGTACGGTTGCTGGCCTTTTCATACTGTACAGTGAGCTGGACGCCAGTGCCCAACAACCGGCCACCGGGCCCGTTCCAGCGATAGCTCACGACGCCATGGTCGTCCGTGGAGCCGCTGCCGTTCAGCGTGCAGCGATGCTGTGCGTTGCAACTCACGGTAAAGTTCGCCACCGGCGGGTTGTTACCACCGCCACCACCACCGATGAAGCCCATGTAGACCAGCAGGTTCGTGGTGTTGGCGCCGGGGTTCTTCACCACGGCCGAGGCGTTGGTGATCAGAGCACTCCGGACCTGGGCTGGCGTCGCGGTGGGATTGGCGGCGAGATAGAGTGCCACCACACCGGCTACATGCGGTGTCGCCATTGAGGTCCCGCTGATCGTGTTGGTGGCGGTGTTACTGCCGATCCAGCCGGCTGTGATGTTCACACCAGGACCATAGATATCAACGCAGGTCCCGATGTCGGAGAAACTGGCCCGGTTGTCGCCGATGTCGCTCGCCGCAACCGTGAGGGCGTTGGGAGTGCGGGCCGGCGAGTTGTTGCAGGCGTTCGATCCGAAGTTGTTGCCTGCGGCGATGGCGTAGATGATCCCCTTCGCGATCGACGCGGTCACGGCGTCGTCCAGCGCCTGGAAGGTGCCCCCGCCCAGGCTCATGTTCGCCACGGCGGGCTTGATGCCGTTGTTGGTGACCCAGTCCACTCCCGCGATGACCTGAGCGAAGGAACCGGAGCCGCCGCAATCCAGCACCCGGACGCCGACTACTGTCGCGGCCTTCGCGACGCCGTACTTGGTGCCGGCGATCGTGGTGGCCGTGTGGGTACCGTGTCCATTGCAGTCAATGGCATTGCCACCGGTCGTGATGGCATCGAAGCCCTTGGAGGCCCGCCCGCCAAAATCGGTGTGGCTGTAAAGGATCCCGGTGTCGATGCCGTAGACGTGCACGCCGGCGCCGGTATTGGGATAGGTGTAGGAGTTGTTCAGCGGGAGCGCCTTCTGATCAATGCGATCAAGCCCCCACGAGGGTGTCGGAGACTGGGTTGCCTGGACGGTGACCACCCGATCCTGCTCCACGTAAGCCACGTTCCGGTTCAGCCGCAGCGCGGCGACAGCGGAGGGTGACAGATCGGCGGCAAAGCCGTGGATGGAGTGTTCGTAGGTGAAGTGAAGCTTGCCCTTGTCGGCGTTCACGATGCTCTGAGCCTCGGCGGACACCGAGCTTGCGGCCACGGTATTCTTGAAAACCACGACGTACCGGTTGGGGATCGCCTGCCCGGCGACCGCGGCTGACGCGTTCACCGGCATCATGTCGGTGGGCGCCTGTGAATCGCTGCAGGCAGCGAAAGCGAGAACCAGGGGAAGGACAGCCAACTTCTTCAGCATGCTACCTCCTGCGGGGCGAAGGGTGCGGGGGAAAGTGAGCCACGTCACCATCCCGTTAAAAAACAACAACCCCGCCGAGACTCTCCGGGAGACCTCGGCGGGGTTGGTCGTACATGATCGCTCGACTCAGGGTACGTTGATCGTCTTGGTAATCGTGCCGGTAAGGCCACCACCATCAGTAACGGTCAGGATGATCGGCCGGGCTCCGGCTGACGGGAAGCTGACGGTGATCACCGAGGTGGTCCCCAGGATCACGCCGCTCGGCCGTTTCCATTCAAAGCCGACGACGCCGACGTCATCGGTCGAGGTGCTGGTCAAGGTGCAGCTATGGCTGGCGTTGCAACTCGCTGTGAAGTTCGCGACCGGAGCCTGGTTCCCGCCGCCACCGCCACCGGTGATGAAGCCCATGTAGAGCAGCCGGTTCGGGCTGCCGGTGCCCGGGCTCTTGATCTTGCCCATCGTGGCGTTGGTGGTGAGGGCGTTGGCCACCTGAGCCGGAGTCGCAGTCGGATTGGCCTCGAGGTACAGCAAGGCGGTTCCGGCCACATGAGGCGAGGCCATCGAGGTGCCGCTGATTTTCATGGTGGCGGTGTTGCTGCCGATCCAGCCGGCGGTGATGCCGACGCCCGGGGCAAAGATGTCCACGCAGGTCCCGAAGTTCGAGAAGCTGGCCCGAGTATCCGTCTTGTTGCTGGCGGCAACGGTAATGGCGCTCGGCTCCTCCGCGGGAGACTGGGTGCAGGCGCTCACATTGTTGTTGCCGGCCGAGACCGCGTAGACCACGCCCGACGCGACCGAGTTGGCGACTGCCTGATCGAGCGTGGGGGAGGCGCCGCCGCCCAGGCTCATGTTCGCCACGGCCGGGGTCGCGTGATTGTTGGTGACCCAGTCGATGCCGGCGATAACACCAGCCGTCGTGCCAGTGCCGCCGCAATCGAGCACGCGGACCGGGTGGACCGTCGCTTCCTTGGCCACGCCGAAGGTGGTGCCCGCCGCGGTGGTCGCGGTATGAGTGCCGTGTCCATTGCAGTCGGCCGCATTCCCACCGGTGGTGACCGCATCGAACCCGTTCCCCACGCGACCGGACAGGTCGTTGTGCGTCAGGTTGATGCCGGTATCGATTCCGTAGAAGTGCACCCCGGCACCGGTGCGGTTGTAGGTGTAGGAGAGGCTGAGCGGCAAGTTACGCTGATCAATGCGGTCGAGACCCCAGTTGACCGGATTGTTCTGCGTGGTTTCGAGCTTGATCACCTGATCCTGCTCGATCAGGGCGACGCTGGGATCGGCCCGAAGCGCCTGCACGGCCCGGGGCGACAACTCGGCGGCGAAGCCCTTGATCGCCTTGGTATAGACGAAGTGAAGCTTGCCCTGCGACTGACCCACCATCCGCTGTGCCTCGGCGGCCGGCCCGGCAACATTCTGCTTGAAAACCACGATATACCGATTGGGTACTCCCTGCCCGCTTGGTGCGGTGATCACGTCTGCCAGTCCAGAGGCAGGTACCATTTCGGTGGGGTTCTGGCTCTCGCTACAGGCAAACAGAACTACTGCACTACACGAAATGGCGGCAAATGACCAACGCATGCACCCCTCCTTGCGGGACTAGGAACGGCAGGGACCCTGACGGAAGTCTCCCATCAGCATATGTGGGCAGTTCTATGGCGTGGTCTTGGGGGCGAGCCCACCCCCGAGGCAGGCACGAGCAAACTATGCCCCACATGGTGGACCGTCAACATGGCAGCGACGACACACCGTGGCCCGCGCGCCACGCAACTGAGGATCGTCTCCACCGCATTTCGGTTATTTTGTGACATGGCGATACCCACCAGAGCCGTTGGATCTAGTTCGCTGTTGGACCTGAAACCTCAGGATGTAGGCCAGCGGCTGACAGACTGGGTCACGGCTCAAGGTCTGCCCCCCTACCGAACCCGACAGTTACTTCCTCGGCTCTGGCAGCGGCCGATCGGTGCCTGGACCGATGCGACCGAGCTTCCGCTTACGCTGCGCAGCGCTCTTCAGGAGACCCTGCCCCTCCCCCGGCTCGAGCTGGTGACCGAGCAACACTCGAGCGACGGGACCAGGAAGTTTCTGTGGCGGTTGGACGACGGGGCGGCGATCGAGTCGGTGCTGATTCCGTCGCAGAGCCGCCGCACCCTCTGCCTCTCCTCACAGGCCGGGTGTGCCCTCGGGTGCGTCTTCTGCGCGACGGGTCGAATGGGGTTTGGCCGCAACCTCACTCCGTTTGAAATCGCGGGACAGGCCCGGGAGATCATCCTGCGCCATCCCGACCTGACGCCGACCAACGTGGTATACATGGGAATGGGAGAGCCGCTGCTCAATTGGCCGGGGGTTGATGCCAGCCTCACCATCCTCAACCACCCGGAAGGTCTGGGCATCGGTGCCCGCCATATCACGGTCTCCACCGTGGGAATCATTCCTGGCATGCAGGAGCTGGCCAAACGTCCCGAGCAATTCCGGCTGGCCATTTCCCTTCACGCAGCAACGCCGGAGCGGCGGCTCGCCCTGATGCCGGTCGAGAAGAAGTACGACCTATCCCAGGTCCTTCAGGCCGCTAAGGCGTTCCGTAAGCGGATCACCTTCGAGTATGTGCTGATTTCGGAGAAGAACGACAGCGACCGCGACGCCGACCAGCTGGTTCGCCTGGCGCGACAGATGGGCGCCCTGGTCAACCTGCTTCCGCTCCACCCCGGCGGTGCACCCGACCTCACCCCGACCCCACCCGATCGGATTCGGGCTTTCGCCGCACGACTGAAGAATCAGGGAGTAGAAGCGGTCGTCCGCCGGAGTCGGGGGCTGGATATCAGTGCGGCGTGCGGGCAGTTGAAGGTAGAGGTAGAGGGAAAGGTCGGGAGCCGTAAGCCATAAGCCAAAAGCCAGGCTGACGGCTTATGGCTTATGGCTTACGACCTACTACTTACAACCCTTTCCCTCGCCAAAACCCAGGCTCGGTTCCCTTCTCAGCTCAGGGGACGTTGATGGTCTTGGTGATCGTCCCCGTCAAGCCACCACCATCTGTCACCGTCAGTATGATGTCCTTGGAGCCTGCCACCGCGAAGGTGAAGGTGATCACCTTGGCGTTCCCGAGGATGGTGCCATTCGGCCGTTTCCATTCAAACCCCGTGATGCCCACGTCGTCAGTCGAGCTGCTCGCATCGAAGGTACAGGTGTGGTTGGCGCCACAGCTGGAGGTGAAGTTGGCGGTGGGAGCCTGATTGGCACCGCCGCCCCCGGTGATGAAGCCCATGAAGAGGAGCTTGTTCGGAGTGCCGGTGCCCGCGCCGGTGATCTTGCCGGCCGTCGCGTTTCCGGTAATCGCGCTGGCCACCTGGGCCGGTGTGGCACTCGGGTTGGCTTCACGCAAGAGGAGCGCGACGCCGGCGACATGAGGGGTCGCCATCGAGGTACCGCTGATGGTCATCGTAGCCGTGTTGGATCCGATCCAGCCTGCCGTGATATTTACCCCAGGTGCAAAGAGGTCCACGCAGGTCCCGAAGTTCGAGAAACCGGCCCGCGCGTCCGTCAGAGTGCTGGCCGCGACCGTGAGAGCCGACGCTACTCGCGCGGGCGACGTGTTGCACGCATTGCCGCTGTTATTGCCCGCCGCGATTGCGTAGACGACACCCGACGCGATCGAACCTGAGACGGCCTGATCCAAGGCCGTAGAAATGCCTCCCCCCAGGCTCATGTTGGCTACGGCAGGATTGATGTGATTCTGGGTAACAAAGTCTACTCCGGCAATCACCCCGGAAATGCTGCCCGATCCGCTGCAGTCGAGCACTCGCACGGGGTGCACCGTGGCGGCTTTCGCGACGCCGAAGGTGGTACCAGCGGCCGTGGTGGCCGTGTGAGTCCCATGACCGTTGCAGTCGGCCGCGTTTCCTCCGGGGGTGACCGCGTCGAACCCGTTACCGATCCGCCCGGTCAGGTCCACGTGCGTGAGGTTGATACCGGTATCGATGCCGTAGAAGTGGGTTCCGGCACCGGTACGATTGAAGGTGTAAGAATTACTGAGCGGCAGATTGCGCTGATCAATCCGGTCAAGTCCATGGTTGGCCGGATTGAGCTGGGTGGCTTCCAGGTGGACCCGCTGGTCCTGCTCGATCGCCGCGATTCTGGGGTTGGCCCGCAAGGCCTGAATGGCGTTGGGCGAGAGCTCGGCGGCGAAACCTTTGAGCGCATGGCCGTAGGTGTATTTCAGCTTACCGCCCTGGGCCTTCACGATGTCGGACGCTTCCGAGGCAGGTGAAGCGACGTTGTCTTTGAAGACCACGATGTAGCCATCGGGGACGGCTTGACCGGTGGGTGCGGCAACGACGTTCAGCATCGGAGCCGGTGCCTGAGACGAGCCGGTGGGCAGCGGATTGTCGCCACACCCAAGCGCGAAGGCGGCGAAACAAAGGACGGCGAGCTTCCAGGGGATGCTACTTGTGCGCGACTTCATCGTGCTGCTCCATTCGCTCCAGGGACTTGAACGCGCCGCACCTGCACCGATGCGAGGACGGCGGGAGGATTGAAGCTAGGAGCAGTGCCCGATTGCGAGGATCAGTCGCCCGTCATTCCTGGTGTCGGTTTGTCACACGGGCGGATTGTAGGATGGGAGACTACGGGTGGGGTTGGGGTTGGGTTGAAAGTGGGCATCCAAGGTATGGGCCATCAGCCGTCAGCCGTCAGCCATCAGACCACCGGTATCAGCTGACGAATAGCCACTTTGTCTAACGGCTGACGGCTCGCGGCTGACGGCTGACGGCTGACGGCTCTACCCTGTCGCCCCAAATCCACTCGAAATACAATTGATCGACAGCAACAGCGCCGAGAGATACTGCTGCCGCTGCTGATCGGTCGAGGCAGCGCGGAAGCGGCGCAGCAGATCCACCTGCTGGCGGCTCACCTGGTTGATAGTAGGAAGACGCCGCGCCAGCCGGCGGCGGAACCGGGGGAATCTTTCTGCGGGCTCGGTGCCGCCGCTCACGCGAAGCACCGCCTCCACCGTTCGGCGATACTCCGCCTCGATCAGCCCGAAGATCTCGTCGCGCGACGCGCGGTCCGGCACCAGGTCGGCGTACAGTCTCGCGATCTCGAGATCCACATATGCCAGAGTCTTCTCAACCTCATCGATCACCAGGCGGAACAGTCTGGATTGCCCGTACATCCGCTTCAGCAGACTCTCACCTCGTTCTCCACGGATCTGGAGGAAGGTCAGCAGTCCGCTTCCCACACCGTACCAACCGGTGATGAAGTGGCGGTTCTGCGACCAGGCGAACACCCACGGGATCGCCCGCAGGTCGCCAAGAGTCCGCAGTCCCGACCGGCGTGCCGGTCTCGATCCGATGTTGAGCAGCGCCAGCTCTTCGAGCGGACTCGCGGCCTGGAAGTAGGCCAGTAACCCCGGCTGGTCCACCAGCCGGCGATAGGCCGCCTGTGCCGCCCCGGAGAGGGCCTCCATCGCCTCGTCGAACTCGACCGTAGGCACCAGCTCGGCTTCGGTCTCCGATTTGAGCGAGTGCTCGATGACGCTGGCCGCGAGAAGCTCGAGCTGGTATGCGGCGGTGCCGCGGTTCGCATACTTGAAGGAAACCACTTCGCCCTGTTCGGTGAGGCGCATGCGACCGCGGATGGAGCCGGCGGGCTGCGCCGCGATGGCCCGACCCAGCGGTGCTCCGCCCCGGCTCACCGATCCGCCGCGTCCGTGGAAGAAGGCGAGCGGCACTCCCAATTCGTCGCTCAACCGGGTGAGCCGAGCCTGGACCTTGCTCAGCTCCCAGTTGGAGGAAAGGAAACCTCCGTCCTTGTTGGAATCGGAGTATCCGATCATCACCTCCTGCACTCCACCCCAGGCTCGCACACTGCGCCGTACCAGCGGGACACCGAGCAGGTCCCGCATGATGACCGGCGCCCGCTGGAGGTCATCGATCGTTTCGAACAGCGGCACGATGGGGAGGGTGCAGCTCTCGGTCCCGGCCTGATCGGCGAAGAGCCCGGCTTCCTTGGCGAGGAGATAGGCACCCAAGACGTCCGACACCTCGCGAGTCATGCTGAGGACGAAGCTCCCGAAGGCCTCGCGGTCGAGCCCGTCGCGGACCTCGCCCACCAGCCGGAACATGCCCAAGGTCTCGCCAGCTTCTGCCGGAACTTTGTGGTCGGAACTCAGCGGCTTCCCGAGCTCGGCCAGGAGCCACGCTTTCCATTCTTTCGACGCGACCGGAGGCGGCTCTCCGGATTCTCCGGTCGAGGCCCGCCACAGGACGGCAAGTGTGTCGTGGAGCCGAGCCGAATTCTCCCGGAGATCGAGCCGCACGGTGCTGAAGCGAAACGCCTCCACCTCACGGAGCACCGGCCGCACAAAGGCATTTGCGAGGTGCGATGCCTTCGAGTCCCTCAGGGCACCCATCATGACCCGCAGATCCGCGATCAGCTCGTCGGCGGTGGCGTATCCCTCCGAGCAGCGGGAGATGTCTCCCGATTCGGCGTGGCGCATGGCGCCTTCCAGCCGCGCCATCATGCACGCCAGATACTGCCGGAAGATTTCTCCCGGGTTCCGGGCCACGATCTCCTTGCCGTGCGGAACACCTGCGAGCGCCTTATCGAGCGCCGCGCGGAAGGCGGCCGGCACCTCCACCGCGCGCTCGGTGATACTCAGCGCCTTCACCAGCTCCGCCAGGCGGGCGTGATAGCGCTGCAGGCTCGCGCGACGGTTCTCACCCAGCGTCCGGCGGGTGACATCATTGGTGACGAAGGGATTTCCGTCCCGGTCTCCCCCGATCCAGGAGCCGAACTGAAGGAAGGGTGGCACCTCGAAGCGCTCGCCCGGGAAAACCATCTGCAGTGTGCGGTCCAACTTCTCGTGCACCTCGCTGGTGGCTTCGAAAAGGGTCTCGTTGAAGAAGTGGAGTCCCCAGTAGACCTCCTGGGGAACGGTCGGCTTCTCCAGCCGGAGTTCTCCCGTCATCCAGAGCAGCTCGATGTCGTTGCGAAGCTGGTCGATCAGCGCGGTGCGTTCCCGCGGGGTCCAGCGGGGAGACTCGAGATCCACCAGCCGGCGATAAATCCGGCGATGTTTTTCCAGGACGGTGACTCGCTTGGCCTCGGTTGGGTGAGCGGTGATCACCGGCCGCACGCGAAGGCCGGCGATCAGCTTCCGGACCCGGTCGGCATTGCCGCCGGCCTTCGCCCCGTCGGTCATCACTTGAGCGAAGGTCCCCCGCACCTGGTCCATGCCGCGTTCGGTTTCGGTCTGCCGCCGGCGCCGCATGCCCGCGTTCTGCTCCGCGACGCTGAGCAGCTGGAACCAGATCCCCTGCGCTCGCAGGCCGCGCTCGATCTCCTCCGGCGTTGCCGAAGGGCTCGGCGCCTCTCCTACAAGGATGGGAATAACCTCGGGCTCACGGGTCCCCACCACGTCGAGGAGCAAGCGGAAGAGAAGCTCCGCTACCTCCGTGGCGTAGGCGGCTGCGCTGGCGGCGAGTGGGTCAGCTGAAGCGGGGAGAGCTTCGGCGGGAAACGGGGCGACATGCTCCTGGGTCACACGACGCGATCACGAACCGGCTGGCCCGCGAAAAACAGTTTGAGGTTTTCCAGAGCGCGCATGCCCATGGCTATGCGGGTCTCGGTCGTGGCACTGCCCAGATGGGGAAGCAACGCCACGTTCTCCATCGAGAGCAACTCGGGCGCCATGGCAGGCTCCCGTTCATACACGTCGAGCCCGGCGCCGGCGATCGTCCCCGACTTGAGTGCGGCGATCAGCGCAGCCTCGTCCACCACGTCGCCCCGAGCGGTGTTGATCAGGAAGGCCCCCCGCTTCATCAGCTTGAGCCGGCCGGCATTGATGAGATGGCGGGTCTCCGGTGTCGCCGGGCAATGCAGGGAGACGAAATCGGCCTCGCCCAACACCGCGTCGATGCTGTCCCGTCCCTCGGCGCCCAGTGCCTTCGCCTCTTCGGGCTTCGGCGGATACGGGTCGTGGTAGATGACCCGCATGCCGAATCCATGATGCGCCCGCTTCGCGACCGCCTTTGCGATGCGGCCCATCCCCACCAGACCAAGAGTCTTTCCGCTCACCTTGGTGCCCAGCATGTGGGTCGGGCGCCACCCGGTCCAGGATTTGGAGCGGACGTGACGCTCCCCCTCTCCCGCTCTCCGGGCGATCATGAGCAAGAGCGTGGTCGCGATGTCGGCGGTGTCGTCGGTGAGGACGTCGGGTGTATTGGTGACGGTCAGGCCCCGCGTCTTCGCCGCGGCGATGTCGATGTTGTTGAAGCCCACTCCGAAGTTGGCAATGATCCTGGTCTTGAGCGGATCCGCCCCGAGGACCTCGGCGGTCAGCTTGTCGGTGACCGTCGGCAGGATGCCGTCCGCCGTCCGCAGCACATCCTGAAGTCCCGCGGCATCGAGCGGGCGATCTTCGCGATTGAGCTGGACGTCGAACAGCCGGGTCAGCTCCTCCTCGACCGGAGCCGGAATCTTCCGGGTGACGACGACGCGGGGCTTCCCGGTCATCGAGTCAGCACCGCGCGACGAGACGGACGCTTCGCCAAAGCTTCAGCCATGGCCTTGCCCAGATCGGCAGGGCTGGGTGCGACGGACAACCCTAGCGACCGCATGATTTCGGCCTTCTCGGCCGCGGTGTCGCCGAAGGCGGAAATGATGGCCCCCGCGTGCCCCATGCGCCGTCCTTTCGGTGCGGTGAGACCCGCAACGTACCCGACGACCGGCTTGGACATGTTTTCCTTGACCCATAGGGCAGCTTCCGCCTCCTGGGGTCCACCGATCTCACCGATCATCATCACCGCTTCGGTTTCGGGATCTTCCTCGAAACGCGCGAGGATATCTAGGAAGGAAGAACCGTTCACCGGGTCACCCCCGATGCCCACACTGGTGGAGACCCCGATGTTGAGATCCTTCATCTGAGAAGCGGCTTCGTAGCCCAGCGTGCCCGAGCGGGTGACCAGTCCAACCTTTCCCGCCATGTAGATGTGGCCCGGCATGATGCCGAGCATGGATTTGCCTGGGCTGATGATGCCGGCGCAGTTGGGACCGACCAGCATGGTCCGCTTTTCCTTGGGATATCGCCGCAGGTATCGCTTCACCATCATCATGTCCTGGGCGGGAATGCCGTCGGTGATGCAGCAGACCAGCCTGATGCCCGCATCGGCCGCTTCCATGATGGCATCGGCGCAGAAGGCGGCCGGGACGAAGATGATGCTGGCATCGGGGTAGACCGCGTCCACTGCTTCCTTCGTAGTGTTGAACACCGGCAGGCCGATGTGAGTCTGGCCGCCTTTGCCCGGCGTCACCCCACCGACCACCTTGCCGCCATACTCAATCATCTTCTGGGCGTGGAAGGTCGCCTTGTCCCCGGTGAAGCCCTGGACCAGGATGCGGGTGATTTCGTTGATCAGAATGGCCATACCTTTGGATCCTCAAGTAAAAGCGTGAGAAGTAAGAAGTGAGAAGTGAGAAGGGGATAGGCCTTGGTTCGGACGTTTTCCCTCTTACTTCTCACGTCTCACTTCTCACGCTTTTGTTTCTGACTCTTCCACGCGGCCACCACCTTGTTCGCCGCATCCTCTAGACTGTCGGCCTGGATCAGCGGGAGCTTCGACTCATCGAGGATGCGCCGCCCTTCCTCGACGTTGGTCCCCGCCAGCCGCACGACCAGCGGCACCTCGACGCCGACTTCCTTCACCGCCTGCACCACACCTTTCGCCACCCAGTCACACCGGTTGATGCCGGCGAAGATGTTGACCAGCATCGCCCCCACCTTCTTGTCCTGCAGCACCAGCTTGAAGGCCATGGCGACCCGCTCCGGTGAGGCGCCGCCGCCCACGTCGAGGAAGTTGGCCGGCTGGCCTCCCGCGTGCTTGATCATGTCCATCGTCGCCATGGCGAGACCGGCCCCGTTGATGATGCAGCCGATTTCCCCGTCGAGTGCCACGTAGTTGAGCCCGTACTCCGCGGCCTGGGCCTCACGCGGATCTTCTTCGGCGTGGTCCCGCAGCTCGCTTACCTGGGGCCGGCGGAAGAGGGCGTTGTCGTCGAACCCCATCTTGGCGTCGAGTGCCAGAAGCCGGCCGTCCTTGGTCACTACCAGCGGATTGATCTCCACCATGGTGGCGTCGAGATCGCGGAACGCCCGGTGACACCCCAGCAGCAGGTTGACCATGCGATTCACCTGCGCGGGATCCAGCCCCAGTCCGTAGGCGATCTCTCGCGCCTGGAACGCCTGCATGCCCACCGCGGGCTCCATGGTCTGGCGCAGGATCGTCTCGGGCTCGCTCTTCGCGATCTCTTCGATCTCCATTCCGCCGTGCGGGTGGGCTACCAACATGATCCGTTCAGTCTTCCGGTCGAGCACGAAGCCGATATAAAGCTCCCGCTCGATCGGCACCGCCGCTTCGACGTAGAGCCGGTGGACAACCTTCCCCTCGGGCCCCGTCTGGTGAGTGACCAGACGGCAGCCAAGCAAGGCATCCGCCGCCTTTCGTACTTCGTCCTCGGTGGTGCAGAGCTTGATCCCGCCGGCCTTGCCCCGAGCGCCCGAGTGGATCTGCGCCTTCACCGCCCAGCGCGAGCCGCCAATCTCGGCCGCGCGATACACTGCCTGCTCCGCGCTGTACGCCACCCCGCCCGGCGGGATCGCGACGCCGAAGTTGGCGAGAAGCTCTTTGGCTTGGTATTCGTGTATGTCCACGTCGACTCCTTGGGTGCCGTCAGCCTTCAGCCATCAGCCGTCAGAGCTGCAGCCTATGTCTTCGGCTGACGGCTGACGGCTGACGGCTGCTGTTTGTTGATCGCCTTCGCCATGTCGACAACCACACTCGCCATCCGCGCACTCGCCGCATCGATCATCTTGCCGTCGAGCTGGGCGGCGCCCTTGCCGTTTCGAGCCGCGTCATCCAGCGCGTCGAGGATGCGCTGGGCCCGTTCGACTTCCGCGGGAGGCGGGGTGAAGACCTGGTTGGCCAGCGCGATCTGGGAGGGGTGAATCGCCCACTTCCCTTCGATGCCCAAGGCTGCGCCACGACGGGCGGCCGCGAGGTAGCCGTCGGGGTCCTTGAAGTCGCCGAAGGGACCATCGATCGGCCGCAGCCCGTAGGCGCGGCAGGCCACGATCATCCTGGTGAGCGAGGCGTGCCACTGGTCGCCGGGATAATCGGGATTGAGCCCCCCGATCGAGACGGTGCGGGCCCGCATGCTCGCCGCGTAGTCGGCGACACCGAAGTGCATCGCCTCGAGCCGTTTCGAGCTTTGCGCGATGGCCTCGACATTCGCCATGCCAAGCGAGGTTTCGATCAGGACATCGATACCGATACGGTGACCGATGCCCTTCGCGGTTTCGATCTGGGTGAGGAGCGCGTCCACCAGATACACGTCGCCCGGGACGCCGACCTTGGGGATCAGGACGGTGTCGAGCCGCTGGCCTGCCTGTTCCACGACGTCCACCACGTCGCGGTACATGTAGTGGGTGTCGATGCCGTTGATGCGAACGCAGATGGTCTTTCCGCGTTCGCGCCAATCGTATTCCTGCAGGCCTTTGATGACGTGGAGTCGCGCGGCAACCTTGTCGGCGGGCGCCACGGCGTCTTCGAGATCGAGGAAGATGTAGTCCGCCTCGCTCTCGAGCGCCTTGGGGAACATGGCCGGATTGGACCCGGGCACCGCCAGCTCACTGCGCTGCAGGCGGGCCCGGGCCGGCTCGTAACGCGTGTGGCTCATGCGCCTACGCGGGCGCGAGTCGCTCGAGTCTCAGCCGGTTTGGCCGCGTCGGGACTGCCGGCCGCCTGCTTGGTGGCAATGGGCGCGGCCGTGCTGCGCCAGTACTCCTCGGCGGCAGCGGGACCGCTTCCAGGGGTCACCTGGATACCCACATCACGCATCGCCATCTCCGCTCCGGCTATGCCGCTGATCAGCATCAGTTCGTTGAGATCTCCCAAATGGCCGATGCGGAAGAGCTTTCCGGCCACTTTGTTGAGACCAGCACCAAGGGCCAGGCTATACCGGCGATACGCCACATCGATCACGTCGGCGCCGTTGAAGCCGGCGGGGACCAGGATCGCCGAGACGGTGTCCGAGTACCACTTGGGCGCCTTGGCACAAAGCGAGAGTCCCCACGCCTTGACCGCGGCGCGAGTCCCTTCAGCCAGGCGGTGATGCCGGGCGAAGACATTCTCCAGGCCTTCTTCCGCCAGGACCGCGAGTGATTCCCGCAGACCATAGAGCAGCGGCAACGATGGCGTATAGGGGAAATACCCGGTGGAGTTCGCCTTGATCATGTCGCCCAGATCGAAGAACACCCGCGGCAGCTTCGCCTGCTCTCTGCGGGCAAGCGCCTTCTGACTGGCACAGATGATTCCGAGACCGGCGGGAAGCATCAGTCCCTTCTGGGATCCGCAGACCGCCATGTCCACTCCCCACTCGTCCATCCGGAAGTCGAGCGAGGCGATGGAGCTGACGCCGTCCACGAAGAGGAGCGCGGGATGTCCCGCCGCGTCGATCGCCTTCCGCACCGCGGCGATGTCACTGGTGACACCGGTCGCGGTTTCGTTGTGGACCACGGCGACAGCCTGGATGGCGTGCGCCTTGTCGGCGCTCAGGATCTGCTGAATCTGCTCCGGCGGGGCGCCCTCTCCCCATTCGACGTCGATCGCCTGCACGTCGAGTCCCAGCCGCTGCATCATGTCGATCCAGAGGTGGCTGAACTGGCCGTAGCGGAACGACAGGACCTTGTCGCCGGGAGAAAGTGTATTGGTCAGGGCTGCTTCCCAGCCGCCGGTTCCACTGGCGGGGAAGATGAACGGCTGCCCCTCTTTGGTCTTGAAGATCTTGCGCAGCTCGGCGAAGAGCCCGAGCGGCAGCTCGGGGAAGCTCGAGGAGCGGTGATCCTCCATCGCGACGTGCATCGCGCGCAGGATCCGATCGGGCGTATTGGTAGGACCGGGAACGAAAAGATGGTTGCGACCAGGCATGACGCTTCCTCAGCGCTGGAGACAAGACGAGAGCGAGAGCTCCGGGCTCTCGCGCGAATTACTGTCCGCGGCCATACTTCGGCCGCCAACACCCTCGACGTTCGGAGCACCATGGCCGTACTCGCAACGCGCGAACAACGCACGGCGCTGCTGGCGGACCTCTACTGGGCAGCCGTCACCGCGGCTGCGCCGGGTCCCGCCCTGAGTGCGGCGCTGGTTTCCCATCCGTCGGAGCCCAAGCGTCGGGTACACCTTCTGGCACTCGGCAAAGCCGCCTACCCGATGGCCGTCGCTGCCGTCGCCGCGCTCCGGGAGCGCGACCAGGATCTCGCCGGAGGTCTGCTGGTCACTCCGGAACCAACACCTTCACCTGATGCGCGACTCGGTGTCGCCGTAGGCGATCATCCCGAGCCGGGTCCTGGTTCATTCCGAGCGGCCGAGCTGCTCCAGGCAGCGGCTGCTCGGGTAAAGCCCGACGACGAAGTCTGGGTCCTTCTTTCCGGCGGCGCCACCAGCCTGCTCGCTGCGCCGGTTCCTCCACTCACTTCCCAGAACCTGACCGAGCTCTACCGTCTGCTTCTCGGCTCTGGGCTCGACATAACTGCGATGAATCGGGTCCGCAAGCGTTTTTCTCTGTGGGGCGGAGGCCGCCTCGCGACCGCACTCGCTCCGGCGCGCGTGAAAAATTTCACAATCTCGGACGTCATCGCGGACGATCTGGCTGCTATTGGATCCGGTCCATGCGTGCCCGATACGTCCACCGCCGCGGAAGTGCGAGCGCTGCTGACCTCCGCCGGCCTGTGGGAGAGAGTCCCCGAACCATGCCGCCGAATTCTCCAGGCGGTGGAGCGGGGAGAGACTCCGGAGACCCCCAAGCCTGAACATCCCGCCTTCAAGACTACGCAGGCCGTTCTCGTTGCCAGCAACCGGCTGGCGCTGGAAGCGGCCTGCGCAAAGGCACGAACCCTCGGACTCACGGCCCATCTGGTTGATGCCGCGTTGGCTGGGGAAGCAGCCAGTGCGGGGGCCCGAGTCGCAGCTTACCTACTTCTTCATGATGGCGAAAACCGGCCGGGAGCGCAAGGCAGAGACCTGAATAAAGATGCAGTCTGCGTTTGGGGCGGGGAGACCACGGTGACCCTCGGCGCCAATCCGGGCCGAGGGGGGAGAGCGCAGGAGCTGGCTCTGTCTGCGGCGAAAGAGTTAGGGCGGCAAGGCGGTCAGGGCGGACGGGGCGGGCGGCGGGAAGTGACGCTGCTGGTTGCGGGGACGGATGGACGCGATGGTCCGACCGATGCTGCCGGGGCGATTGTCGATAGGGAATCCTGGGAGGCGATTCGAGCAGCGGGCCGCGATCCGGCGCAGGACCTCGCGACTCACAACGCGTACGACGCCTTGTCCTCCGCGGGAGCCTTGTTCAAGACGGGCATGACGGGGACGAATGTGATGGACGTGGTGATCGGATTGATAATTGAAAATTGATAATTGAAAATTGGGGCGTGCTTTCAATTTTCAATTTGCAATTTTCAATTTTCAATGCCTAAGGCCGCCCATCCTCCTCCGGCCGAAAATCCCTCCCCAGAATCACCGTGACATCCACCCGTCGCAGCGTATCGGTCTGCACCTCCACAGTGCCGATGCCGAGGGCTTCACGTACCCGCTCGGCCGCGTTACGCGTTCCGCGACGGGCGAAGACCAGGGTTGAGTCCGCTGTCTTGTCGGAGTTGCCGAAGAAGACCACGTCCAGTCCCTGCCGGCGCAGCTTCCGGGTCCCCAGCCGGGCGAGGCCCTGTTGCTCGGTGCCATTCAGCACTTCGACGAGTATCCGGTCATCGGCCGACGGAATCGCGAAGGCGTGTCCGGCCACCCGGTCCTGGTGCGGACGAACGAGGGCCGCGAGGGTGATGACGCCGAGCACTCCGGCGACAATCAGGAGCCGGCGCGTGAGAAGAGACTGTTCCAAAAGCGCACCGTCGGATCAGGGAGAGGCCAGCCCGACTGTACCAGGCGAGCGACCCGTGCCCGGGCCACCTCGCGCAACACTCCGGTTGGATCGCGGGGGAAACGGGCGACGAGGTCGGCCCGTCCGCTCTGATCGAAGCTGCGGCCCGGCTCGAGGAAATCGGCGCAGTAGAGGACCCGGCCTACCATGTCCCACTCCGCCAGCCCCATGCTGTGGTAGCGCACCGCGTCGAGCACGCCGCGATCGGTTTCGCCATCGGCCTTGGCCCGCGCTGCGCTGGCGGGGCCATGCCGTATCGCCGGTGGACCGGGTGAGGTTGGAGCCCACTTTTCCAACTCCTCGGGCGGCGCATCGCGCAGCGCATCATGCAGCCACACCGCGCGGAGCCAGCGATTCCGCTCCGAATCGGGAACACCCATTTCCTCCGCCCAGTCGAGCACCAGTCGAGCGACCCGCTCGATGTGCGCCACCCGCTCGGGTGAGGCGGTGGCCCAGGACGGAGTGGTCGGCCGCAATCCTGCCGGCGTCTGGCGAACGGGGCTGGCCTCGTCGGTCAAGAAAACTCCACGCCGAGTATGAGGTTATCGAGGAGCCGCGTAGTGCCGACGCGGGCCGCCACGGCGATGACGGTGCCAGCGGAAGCGTGCGCCGTCGGCGCGAGACGTTCATCAACGATGGCAATATAGTCCACGCTGACCGACGGATGCAGCCGGAACACCTCGCGCATCGCCGCCTCGAGCCGCGCGGCATCATCTTCCCCGGCCTGCCAGGCACGTTCCGCGGCCCGGAGGGCCTGACTCAGCGTCAGCGCCTCGCGGCGTTGAGCCGGATCGAGGTAGGCGTTGCGGCTGCTGAGCGCCAGGCCGTCTACCTCGCGAACGGTCGGGGCGACAATCAGCTCGAGGGGCCAGTCCAGGTCGCGCGCCATCTGCCGAATCAGGACCGACTGCTGGATGTCTTTCTGCCCGAAGACCGCGACGTCCGGCTGAACTATGTGGAACAGCTTCGCCACAACCGTGAGCACGCCGGCGAAATGTCCCGGCCGCATCTCTCCTTCCCAGCGCTCGGCCGAGCTGCCGGGCACCACCCGGGTCTCCGCGCCGGTCGGGTACATCGTCTCCACCGTCGGCACAAACAGCGCGTGCACTCCGCGCCCCTCGGCCAGCGCGCGGTCACGATCGAGGGCGCGCGGGTAGCGGCTGAAGTCTTCCTTCGGACCGAACTGCAGCGGGTTGACGAAGATGCTCATCACGACACTCTGCGCACGGCGACGGGCATGATCCACCAGCGAGAGGTGGCCTTCGTGTAAGGCGCCCATGGTCGGCACCAGCCCGATGCGCTTCCCTGCTCCACGCTCGCGGGCAATCCAGGAGCGGAGACTGGGGATGTCGGGGAATTCGGGGAGGGCCATGGAGGAGCCGTCAGACAAGAAGCCGTCAGCCGTCAGACGAGCGAGGATCGGCGACGGCTGGTGTCTGACGGCTGATGGCTGACGGCTGATGGCTGACGGCTGCCGTTATTCAAAGCTGTGTTCCTTCCCTGGATACTTCCCGGCGCGCACATCGTCGGCGTACGCCGTCGCCGCCTGGCGGATAGCGGTGGTGAGATCGGCGTACTTCTTGAGGAATTTGGGAGTGAAGTCCTGGTTGAGGCCGAGCATGTCCTGCAGCACCAGCACCTGGCCGTCGCAGGACGGGCCGGCCCCGATGCCGATGGTCGGCACCCGCACCGCGGCACTGATCCGGCCCGCAAGTTCGGCGGGTATCAGCTCGAGAACCATCGAACAGGCGCCCGCCTCTTCCAGCGCCTTTGCATCTTCCAGTAGCCGGGTGCCGGTATCGGCCTCCCTGCCCTGAACCCGGTATCCCCCGAGCGCGTTGACCGACTGCGGCATAAGACCGAGGTGCCCCATCACCGGGATGCCGACCTGCACCAGCGCCCGGATCGTCTCGGCCATGTGCCGGCCGCCTTCCAGCTTCACGCCGTGCGCCCCGCTCTCCTGCAGAACTCTGCCCGCATTGCGCAGCGCCTCGGCGATCGAGATCTGATAGGTCAGGAACGGCAGGTCCACGAACACCAGCGCGCGATTCGCCCCCCGGCGCACCGCGGAGGCGTGATAGATCATCTGATCCAGTGTCGCACTCAACGTGGTTCCGTGACCGGCGACCACCTGGTTGACCGAGTCTCCGACCAGGAGCAGATCCACGATCGGATCGAGCACCCGCGCCGTGAGCGCGTCGTAGCAGGTGAGGACGACGATCTTCCGCCCCTCGCGCTTGGCGTCGAGGAGATCGCGGATCGTTAGCGGTCGGTTTGAGTCGCTGGTCATTCAGGTCGCGGGTCTTGGGTCGTGGGTCGTGGGTCATAAGCCGTGTCAGGTGTGTCCGAGCCGAGGCTCACGACCTGAGACCCATGACCTATTTGTCGTTGTCCACCTTCTTTGGTGCCAGCACATCCACCTCATCCATCTCCCGCTGCCACCAGTCCCGATTGGGCAGCTCCGGATGAGGAATGCGCAAGTCGGAATCGCGGAGCCGGCGAGTACCGTAGCGGACGATGTCGAGGTCCAACGTTCTGGGTCCCCAGCGCTCGCCGCGCACCCGGCCGTTCTCGTCTTCGATCTTGTGCAACAGCTTGAGAAAGCGGCCGGGATCGAGCCCGGTCTCCACCAATATCATCTGGTTCAGATATTTCCCCTGGGGGATCGGGCCAACCGGCTCGGTTTCTTCGACCTTGGACTCGGCCAGCACCGTGGTGAGCGGGAGCTTCGCCAGGGCCTCTCGGGCCTTGGCCAGGAAGGCGTCGCGGTCGCCCATGTTGCTGCCGAGGGCGACATACACCCGTTCGCGCAGGTTCATAGGTCGTGCGAGAAGTGCCGGGCGATGGCCTCGAGATGCTCGGTGACGTTGGACAGTTCCCGGATGGCCCGCTCGAGGTCGGCGTGACTGCGCGAAGTCTCCGAGGCACGGCGAGCGGCGCTGTTGGCCTGCTCGAGCGTGCGGGCTGAAACCGAAACGACTCCAGCCATCTGGTCCCGCAGCCGGCTCACGCCCTGCTCCTGCCGGCCCGCTGTATCGGCGATGCGGCGCGCGTGGGCTCCGGCATCATGCGTGGCGCCTACGATATCCTCCAGTGCCTTCACCGCATTGGCCGACAGGTGCTCCACGCCGCGAACCGTCGCCTGCCCGCGATCCATCTCTTCGGAAATCTGGGCGACCTGGCCCAGGATCGCGGCGACCAGTCCGCCGGCTTCCCGTGACGCTTCACCGCTCTGGGCCGCGAGCTGCCGCACTTCTTCGGCGACCACGGCGAATCCCTTCCCCTGTTGTCCGGCACGGGCCGCCTCGATCGCGGCGTTGAGGGCGATGAGGTTGGTGAGGTCGGCGATCTCCCTGATCGTCGCGATGAAGCCGATCAGCCGGTTCGTCACCTGGTACAGCTCGCCTACCTGTCCCGCGGTGACGGACACGAAGCTGTGTAGTTGAACCAGCCGCTGGATCGCGTCCTGAATCGATTCTCGATTGCGGGTCGCCACGTTGGCGGCCAGGTCGGAGACGACGACCGCGGCGCCTCCGTGATCGGCCACCTCGCGCGCCTGGCTCGACAGGCTCTCGGTCGCCTCGAGGCCGCGGGCTACCAGCTGTTCCTGCTCCGCCACACCACCCCGGATCTGTTGTGCCGCAGCCGCGGTCGCGGCGGCAGCACCGCGGAGCGCTTCGGCCGTCGCGGCCAGGGCGCGAATCTGGGCGCCCAGTCCATCGACCGTTTCCACCAGCGGACGGCGCAGGTCGGCGATGTGGATGGCGGTGGCCAGCTGAGCGGCGAAGGTGGAAGCGGCCGCGATTTCCTTCTTGCCGTAGGTGCGGGTCTTGTGGTGATCCACCTCGAAGGTGCCGATGGTGTCGTTCCCGAAGCGGAGCGGCAGCACCATCATGCTCAGCGCGGCGGCACTGGGCGCCATGATCCGCTCGTCCCGCCGTGAGTCCACCACCACGATCGGCTCGCCGGTTCGGATCGCCATCGCACGCAGTGCGGCGCTGTCGAAAGGAGGATCGCCCCTTCCCTCCCAGCCCAGGGCCCCGCGATAGACCAGGACCGGCTGCTCCTCACGGAGCCGGTAGATCCGGAAGTCGCCCCAGTCGAGCACCCGGTTCGCCAGCTTCTCGAGCTGGGTGAAGGCGTCGCCCAAGGTGAGGTTGCTGGTAATGATCCGCTCGCGCAGCGCGATCTTGTTGAGTTCCTCGGCGGCGATTGCTTCTTCCAGGATGCGCTTGGTGAGAAGCCCGAGGACACCCAGCACGGCGAGGACGGTGATCCAGCCTTCGGGCGGCAGCGCCATGATGGCGCCACCCGATACCACCGCCGCGATCAGGGTCAGCAGGTATGCGAGGATCTCGTACCGCAGGATCATGAGGCCCTCGTGGGCCTCGAGCTTGCCGCGAACCAGCAGGGTGAAATAGAAGAGTGCGCGGGTGAAGAAGAAGTACATCCCCGCGAGCGTCACCGCCGACGGGAGGTATTCGAGGCTCACGCCACTCGGAGACGTGAAATGGAAAACGAAGGCGTAGGCCCCATACCCGGCGACGAAACCGATGACTTCGCGGCCGGCGTTGATCCACGAGGCCATGAGCATCTTGCGGAGCAGGAAGGCGTCGGAGGTGAAAATTCCGACGCCCAGCGCAAAGGCCACCGGCCCCGGGCCCACGGTGACGGCGCCGACCAGCACCACGACGCCGACCTGGGTCAGGTAGGAGAACTTGGAAAGCGGGATCTGTCCGCGGCGCAGCGCGATGATCGCGCCCAGCATGAAGAGCGTGATCCAGGGCTGCTCCATCCAGCGCCGGTCGCTCCACAACAAGGCGACCAGCAGCGCCGAACCACCCCAGGCCAGAATTTTGGTGTAGATGCTGAGCGCCCCGCGGGCGTTGTATGTCATGACGACCTGGCCTGGTCTCTGGCGTCGAGCGCGGCACGAAGCGCGGTCAGCAACCGTCCCGCGGCGGCCGGGCCTTCCTGTCCCAAGGTCCTCACCAGCTCACTCCCCACCACCACGCCATCGGCCAGGCCGGCGACTCGGGTCGCCTGTTCCGGCGTCGAGATCCCGAATCCCACCGCAAGCGGCAGTTTGGTGGCCTCACGAATTCGTGTCACGTAGCTCTCGAGTCCGCTCCAGAGTTCACTCGTGGCACCGGTGACTCCGAGCCGCGCCACCAGATACAGGAACCCCTCGGCACCGGCGACTACCTGTCTCAGGCGGGGTCCTGTCGTGGTCGGCGCGATGAGCCGGATCAGGTCCAGGGGACTCTGGGCGACGGCCCGCTCGATGGCGGGATCGGTCCCGACCGGAAGATCGGTGAGCAGCAGGCCCGCGATCCCGAGATCGGCGGCATCCTTCAGAAAGCGATCGACCCCGTAGCGCCAGATCGGGTTGAGATAGCTGAAGATGACGACTGGCTTGGTCAATCGAGCGCTCTCAACCAGTTCGAGAGTGCGAGCCAGAGTCATCCCCTGTTGCAACGCTTCGAAGGTTGAACGCTGGATGGTCGGGCCGTCGGCCAGCGGGTCGCTGAATGGTACACCGACCTCGAGGATGTCACACTGCTCGTCGGCCCGGCGCAGCGCGTCCAGGCTCGCCTCGAGGGAAGGATGGCCGGCCGTGAGATAGGGGATGAGCGCGGTGCGTCCCCGGCGGCGCAGCTCGCTCCAGGCGGTGGAAAGCGTGGACTCAGACGAAGTAGTCGCCGACAACGATTCCGTACCGATCGGGATTGGTGACCTTCACGATAGAACGCAGGAAGGAGCCGCTGGCATCCTGCTCCGCAAGGTTTTCGGTTCGCCCCGGTGGAGGCACGCCGGCGCCATCCTGGTCGATCACGATTCTGACCAGCGGCCGGTTGAGCTGTCCGCCGTCGGGATTAGGCGCCGAGACCACCGCCACCTCCAGCGTATCGAGAATGACACAGGTGCCTACCGGGTAGATCCCGATGAGGTTGATCAGCGCCTTGACCAGGATCCGATCGTAACCGCGGCGGGGGTTCTCCCACATCTCACGCAGCACCTGGTCGGGCTGAATCGGTACGGTCTGGTAGCTCCGTCGTGTCGTGGCGGCGTCGTAACCATCCGCGACCGCAACGATGCGGGAGAAAATGCCCTGCTCCCGGGGCCGCAGCGCCTTGGGGTAGCCGGTCAGGTCGGTCTTCATGTGATGCTCGTGAGCGATCACGATCTGCCGGTAAGGAATCTCGCCGTAGGCCCGCATATTGAACAGCGTCAGCACCCCGAGCCAGGGATGGGTCTGCATCAGGCGCCATTCGTCGTCGTTGAGGCCGCCCGACTTGTTGAGCACGTCGACCGGGATTCGCGCCTTCCCCACATCGTGCAGCAGCGCGCCCATCCCGAGATCGTAGAGCTGGAGTCGCTGGAGGGCGAGCTTCTTGCCGATGGCGACGGCGAGGATGCAGACGTTGACCGAATGGGTGAAGGTGTATTCGTCGTAGTCCCGCAGCGTGGTGAGCCCGATGAGCGAGGTCTCGTTGTTCAGCACCTGGTCGACGATTGCCTGCACCGCGCGCTTCACCCGGGCCACCGAGGTGGTCCGCCCCATCCGCACACTGTTGATCAGGTCCTTGGTGACGGCGACCCCAAGCGAATAGGTGCGCTTCGCGGCCTCCTTGGCCTTCTCCTCTTCCGCGAGCAACTCCTCGGTTTCAAGCGTTGGCTCGACGTCGATCCGGGTGATGCCCGCGCGGGTCAGCTTCTCCCGCAACTCGAAGATCTTCTCCGGATCCCGCTCCTTGGGAATGACCGAGAGCAACACGCCGAGGAAGATCTGCCAGTCCCGCCGGTCGGTGCCGGAGAGGACCTTGAGGACACCGAGGTCCACCGCCCTGAAGATGGTCAGCAGGTGGCTGAAGGAGGCGTAGTTGTCGAGCTCGAGCCGGAGGCGGGTACCGTTCACGAAGATGAAATCCCCGGAGAGCCGGACCTCGACCTCGCCCTGGGGTTCGAGCAGCCCGTTGGAGGCGAGCAGCAGGTCGTCGAGCGACTTCTGGGCGGTGGCGTTTTCGATCGGATAGAGCTTGAGGCTGCGGATCGCGGCATACATCGCGAGCAGCAGGGTGCGGCCCGCGTGCCGGAGGAAAGCGTCCGCCGCCACCTCGGCGGCATGAGAGTTCGCGGCTTCGGTCTCGCGGATCACGCCGGATTCTCCCGCAGGGCCCGGCTCACCGCGTTGCGGACGACGAGGTCTTTGTCATTGGCCGAGCGCTGCAGCAGGTCGCGCGATTCCTGAGTGCGGATCTTCCCGATCGCGAGGGCCGCACAGGCCCGGACCTCGGGAGACTCCTTACGCTTGAAGAGGGCCCCGGGACTCATCAGACCGGAGAGCGTTTCCAGCGCGCCATCGCGGGCGATCAGCGCATAGGCCTCGAAGAATCGCATCCGCTCGGTGAGATCGATTTCCCGCTGCAATTTGCCCATCACTACCGGCTCGATCCGGCGCAGCGCTGCCTTGTACCCCCGCCGTCCCATCTCCTGCACGGCCGCAAGCCGCACTTCGCGATCGGCGTCGTCGATCCCGCGCTCGACGTGGCCCAACGCGCCGGGACTTCCCACCGCCGCAAGCGCCTGCACCGCGGCGAGCCGGTAAGCAGCATTGGCGTGTCCCATGATCTCGCCCAGTCCCGGCACCGAGGCCTGGAGCTGGAGCCTCCCGCACATGGCGATCACGGCGGGGAGGGCTTCCGATTCTCCCTGGCGCAGGAGGCGCAGCACTTCGCTGGGACTGGTCTCCGCCAGCCGCTCGGCCGCCGATTCGAGGAGCGCGCGGACCTTGGGAGAGGAAAGCTTGGGCAACCAGATGAGGACGGTCTCGAGCGCGGCGGGGCGCAGCTCACGCACCAGCTCGCTCAGGTCTTCCTCGCGCGGTGGAGAGGTTGCTTCGTCGATGGATTGGAGAATCTGAGCCAGGACGCCCGCCTCGCTGAGCCGGGCCACGAACGCATCGAGCCGCTCCCGCTGGTCCTGCTTGAGCTCCTGGTTTCTCCCGACGATGAGCCGGGTCTCCTTCAGTACGCCGGCAACCGTCTTGAAATCGCCCAAGCTCAGGATATGCGGCAGGTAAGCCTCGAGTGTCGAGAGCACGTCTCCCCGAGCCCAGTCCTCCTCGCGTTGTTCGAAGATGTCGAACAGGATCGCGACGACGTTGGCCCGCAGATCCTGCTGATACTCCCTGGTAACCGAGTTGCTTATCCCGCGGATCTCGGCTTCGTCGAGCCAGTAGAGTGTCGAGTCGAAGTCCTCGACCGCCACAATCGAGCTCTTGGGCGGGGCTTCCTCGGCGACTTTGCCTTTGGTCTCTTCCGGACTCGAAGGAGTTGCCTCGGCACCGGCGCCTCCTCCACCCATCCCGCTCGTGTCACCGGCGAACTCGGCGAAGTGGTACTGCACCAGCTGGAATTCGTGAGCCCAGAGCAGGGTGAGCAGATCGTCCCCTGCGTCGTTGGCCAGCGCTCGGGCCTGGTGGACGATCTCGAGGAACTTGATGATTTCTTCTTCCTCGACCCCGGGGAACAAGGTCAGGACCCGCATCCCGTCCTTGAAGAGGAAGAAGGCGAAGCTCTCGTTTTTGGCCGGCTGGTGATAGACGGCGTGCTCGTCCCAGATGATGTCGGTCTCGACAATGGTGAGCACCAGCTTGTCGAGCCCCGAAGCCCAGACCGGCTGGAATGCGCTTCGCACGTTCTGGATCGCGCGATGGTACATCGGATTGTTGGGGAGGTACATCTGGAAGGCCCGGAAACCCTTCACCACGTTCCGGAGCAGCTCTTCAACCTGGGCGTGCGGCAGATCCACCGCGACCGGGAGTCCCTGGGTCACACTGGAGTCCCAAGAAGTCGTGCCACGTGGGCCACGTCCTTATCTCCTCTTCCGCTCAGGCAAATCAGGACCGAGGCATCCTCCGGCCAGCGGCCGGCGTGACGAAATACCCAGGCGAATGCGTGCGCGGCTTCGAGCGCGGGGATGATCCCTTCCAGCCGGCAGACACTTTGAAATGCATCCAGCGCCTCGTCATCGGTGGCAGATTCATAGCGCACTCGCCCGCTGTCTTTGAGCCAGCTGTGCTCGGGACCGACACCAGGATAGTCCAGCCCGGCAGAGATCGAATGGGCCGGAAGAACTTGCCCGTCTTCGTCCTGGAGCAGGTAGCTCAGGCACCCATGCAGGACACCCGGCCGCCCTGCAGAGAGCGTAGCGCTGTGGTGACCGGTCCGAATTCCCTCACCCCCGGCCTCGACTCCCACCAACTCGACCTCGGGATCGTCCAGAAAGCCGGTAAAGAGGCCGATCGCGTTGGAGCCGCCCCCGACACAGGCCACCGCGGCGGCCGGAAGCCGGTCATAGCGCTGCAACATCTGGCTTCGCGCCTCGCGGCCGATGACCGACTGGAAATCCCGGACCAAACGGGGAAACGGATCGGGGCCCACCACCGATCCGATGATGTAGTGGGTGGTCGGGACGTTGGTCACCCAATCTCTCAGCGCCTCGTTCGTCGCATCCTTCAGGGTGCGGGTGCCGGACTCCACCGGTACGACGCGGGCACCCAGCAACTGCATGCGATAGACGTTGAGCGCCTGGCGGGCCATGTCCTCGGCGCCCATATACACCACGCACTCGAGGCCGAAGCGGGCGCAGACCGTCGCCGTCGCCACGCCGTGTTGCCCGGCGCCGGTCTCGGCGATAATCCGGCGCTTACCCATGCGCCGAGCCAGCAGGGCCTGGCCGATCGTGTTGTTGATCTTGTGCGCGCCAGTGTGATTCAGGTCTTCGCGCTTCAGGACCACCCGGCAGCCCACCCGCTCGCTCAGGCGCGGCGCCTCGGTGAGCGTGGATGGACGGCCGGCATACTCCCGCAGCAATGACTCCAGCTCGGTCCAGAACGCGGGGTCCGCCTGCGCCTCGTCGTAGAGCGCAGCCAGCTGATCCAGCGCGGCCACCAACGTTTCGGGTACGTACCGGCCCCCGTAGGGCCCAAAGCGTCCGCCCACGGTGCGCTCGCGTGGCAAGGTTATGCCCACCCCGCCGCCTCCATGAACTGGGCCATTCCGCTGGTGATTCCTGAGTCTGGGAATTTGCTCGACTATGGACGATCCGTCCACCACGGCTCGGCGGCTCGGCGGAACCACGGCTCGGCGCCTCGGGTCGGCGCCGCTCTCACCCGTAATATCTAGCGAGTCAACGCTTTGCCAAAGGGGCCGGGAATAGCCAGCCCTATCGTTCGTGGCCCCGGCTGGGCGTCGTCGGGTCAGAAGCCGGGAATCACGCAGAACATGAAGTACACAAATAAATCAGGCACGGAGATCGCCGAGGGGTTCGACTCAGCGCCCGCGTCGAAGTATGGCGGTAAACTGGGCCGCCAAGGCAGAAGGATCCGGCGCGGCCGAGAGGGCAGTTCCGATCAGGACGGCGTCGGCGCCGGCCTCGGCGGCCGCACGGACATCGTCCAGGGTGGCCATGCCGCTCTCGGCGACTGCAACGATGTCTTTGGGAATGCGGTGGAACAGGGTCCAGGCCGCCCGGGTGTCTACTGCGAAGGTGTCGAGGTTCCGGCTGTTGACCCCGATAAGTCGCGCCCCACTGGCCAGTGCCGCGTCGAGCTCACCCGCGTCATGAACCTCCACCAGGGCTTCGAGGCCCCAGTGGCGAGCCGCAGCCGCCAGCTCGGCCAATCGTGCCGGAGACAGCGCCCGCACTATTAAAAGGATAGCGGAGGCGCCCGCCCCCCGAGCCTCGGCGATCTGCAGCTCGTCCACGATGAAATCCTTCCGGAGCACCGGGACTCGAACCTTCCGGGCCACTGACCGAAGGTCATCCAGCGACCCCCCGAAATAAGGCCCGTCGGTGAGTACCGAAATTGCTACTGCACCGGCACGGGCATACGCCTCAGCGTGGGAGACGGGATCCAGCGACGGGGCAATATCGCCGGCGGAGGGGGAGCGCCGCTTCACCTCAGCTATGAGAGCCAGTCGGGAAGAATCCCGCCCGCCCAGGAAAACCGGCGGGTCCGGGGCGTCCCTGGCCTTCGCCTCGATCTCGGTTTTGTGCTTCTGGAGGGCCGGGATACTCGCCCGGGTTGTCTCCAGAATGCCGGAGAGAGTAGGCATCTTGCTCTTCGGTCGGTGTTCGGGTAGGTTAGAGGCGATTCGGACTCTGTTCGGTCACCACACCCGGGAGGCTGGATGCCGCTCACCAGGCGTCAGAGCGAAATCCTCAAGTACCTACAGGAGCATATCCGCGACAGGGGGTATGCGCCAAGCTTCGAGGAAATCGCAGAGCAGTTCGGGTTCCAGTCGCTGGCCACGGTGCATGAGCACCTGACCAACCTGGAGCGGAAGGGATATATCCACCGCACTCACAACGAGAGTCGCGCCATCGAGGTCCTGCCCCCCAAGGGCCAGTCCGGCGCCACTGAAATTCCCCTGCTCGGCAAAGTCGCCGCCGGCACCCCAATCGAATCCATCATGGCCCAGGAGACCATCGCGGTCCCCGACAGCCTGCTGCCTCGCCGCGGCCCCAACTACGCGCTCAAGGTTCAGGGCGAGTCCATGATCGACGAGCACATCATGGATGGAGACTTCGTCGTCGTTCACGGTAAGGATGCCGCCGAGAGCGGAGAGATGGTGATCGCCCTGGTGAACGGCTCCGAGGCCACGGTAAAGCGCTTCTATCGTGAGGCGGGCGGGTGGATCCGTCTGCAGCCCGCCAATCCCACCATGCAGCCGATGCGTTTTCAGGAGCGGGATGTGTTGATTCAGGGAGTGGTGGTGGGGGTGATTAGGAAGTACTAGGTAGGGCAGGGTTCCAGGTCGGGCGGATAGACGGTTAGACGGTTAGTGCCGCGTTCGCGGCGGCCGCTGTCGCGGCGAATTGGTTGGTGGATGACTGGCAGGACCGTCATCTTGAGGTGTGTCCACCAAACGGTCTTCCTACGAGCATTTGCTGGCGTGGAAGGCGTCGTACCGCCTCCTGTTGGATCTCTATGGCGTCACACAGAGATGGCCTCGTCATGAGTTGTACGGCCTGACCTCTCAAGTGCGTCGCGCAGGCTACTCAGCGAGCGCCAACATCGCAGAAGGAGCTGCCAAGAAGGGGCCTCGGGAATTTCGTCGGTTTCTCGACATTAGCGTGGGGTCTCTCGCGGAGCTAAGCGTCGGTCTTCGACTGGCCAAAGGCACAGGAATCTTGAGCAGCGAGGACTACGAGAGATTGCGCGGTAAGCTCCGTGATGCCGGGCGATTGACGAGTGCGTTGGCGCGCTCGATGCGCCGAGCTGCCGCTACGACAGGCTCTCCCCGCCGCGCATCGCAGCCCTGACCGTCTAACCGTCTGACCGTCCTGCTCTTTCCCGCAACCGCTCCAAGACCACCCCCGCCCGCCCGTCTGCCAGCACCCGATCCGCCAGTTTGATCCCGTCCCCATAAGTCTCAACTACGCCCGCCACATAGAGGCCACCCGCCGCATTCAACACCACCGCCCTCCTTCCAGCCTCATCGTTCTCACCACTCGCCGAGCCGCCGAGCAGTCTCTCGATTCTCGCCGCGTTCTCCCGCGGATCTCCACCGGCTAAATCCTCGGCCCGCTCCCACGCCTGATCGTGCTCTGCCGGCTGAATCACCCAGGTGGTTACGGTGTTATTGCGCACCTCCCAGACGTGGGTGGGGCCTACCGGACTGATCTCATCCATCCCGAGTTCCGCGTGCACCACGAGGACGTGGTCGGCTCCAAGACGGCCCACGGCCTGTGCGATGCGACACGCGCGGGCGCGATCAGCGACACCAATCACCTGTCGGGTCACTCCGGCGGGATTGGCCAAAGGGCCGAGCAGATTCATCACCGTTGCGACGCCGAGCTCTTTGCGGACCGGCCCGACATGGCGCATGGCGGGATGGAAATTCGGGGCGAACAGGAAGGCCATGCCCGCATGATCGAGCAGAGTCGCGATTCGGTCCGGCGCAACAGTGATGTCTACGCCGAGGGCCTCGAGCACGTCGGCGCTGCCGCATTTCGAGGTGTAGCTGCGGTTGCCGTGCTTGGCGACCCGGACACCGGCCGCAGCGACGACGAACCCGGCCGCGGTCGAGATGTTGAAGGTGCCGACTTGACCGCCGCCGGTTCCGCAGGTGTCCACGATCGGGGAGCCGGCCGACGGGCGCACGGTGATCATTGCCTGCCGGAGGGCCTGGGCCGCGCCAGCGATCTCTTCGAACGTCTCGCCCTTGGCACGGAGGCCGAGTAATAAGGCCTTGATCTGGTCGGTGGTGGCTTCGCCGCGCATGACGACGCCGAAGGCCGCCGCGGCCTGGCCGGCGGTGAGGCTCTGGCCCCGTTCGAGGGCGGTCAGTGCGGTCTCGAGTGGGAGAGCGGATTGGTCAGTAGAGGTCATCACATAAGGTAAGCAAACCGGTCCCGGCGCGACTATATTTCCGGCCTCATGACCCGCACCTATCTGGCCCTCCTGCATTATGATGGCCGGGACTTCGTGGGGTGGCAGCGTCAGGCTTCCGGGCGCTCGGTCCAGGCGGAGTTCGAGGGGGTCATGGAACGGTTGTGTGGCCGCCGGATCGCGTGCCACGCCGCTGGCCGGACCGACGCCGGGGTGCATGCCCTGGGCCTCGGGGTGAGTTTCGCGGCACCACCAAAATGGACCGCAGACGCGCTGCGCCGGGCTCTCAATGCCCTCTTGCCCCGCGACTGCTGGGTCGAAGCCGTGATGCCGATGAAGCCAGGATTCCACGCTCGCAAAAGCGCCTCGGGGCGCCGCTACCGCTATGACGTCGGAACCGACGACGCCGCTTTTTCTCCGTTTCGTCGGCCCTACGAGTGGCCGCTGGGTCGCGCGCTCGATCTCGGGCTGATGCGGCGGGCGGCGGATCAAATCCAGGGACAGCACAGCTTCGAGGCGTTCGCCGCCCGGTCGGGGCCGAAGCCGCACTATCGCTGCCGGGTGGTCACGGCGCGTTGGGAGCCCCGGGAAGGCGACCGGGGCTTCCGTTTTCACGTTGCGGCCGACCGCTTCCTGCACCACATGGTGCGTTTCCTCGTCGGGACCATGGTTGATATCGGGCTGGGTCGCCGCCCGGTGGACGACATCGCGATGCTCCTCGCCAGCCGCGACAACCAGCTCACCAGCCCGCCAGCTCCACCTCAAGGCTTGTACTTCGTCGCGGCCGAATACCCCGCGGTCTGCTACGCCGAACCGATAGAGGTGAGCGCATGAGAGGCGTCGCCTTGATCGCCTTCGTCGCCTTGAGTTGTAGTCGCCCGGGAAGCAACGGGCAGGCCGAGCGGATGCTTTCCACCCTCGCCACCGCGCAGGTTCAGGCGCAGACCTCGCACCAGGCAAGCGGCGCGGTGGACGCCACTCGCCGCACCGCGATCGTCGAGGCCGCCCAGCGGGTGTCCTCCAGCGTGGTCTCCATTACGGTGGACAGCCGGCGCCGCGCGGCACCCCAAACGCCATGGGACTTCTTCTTCCTGCCTCAAGGCCAGGAGCAGACGGTCCAGAGTTTCGCCACGGGATTCGTCATCCGCCCCGATGGGACCATTCTCACCAACCAGCACGTGGTCGCGGGGGGAACCAAGATCGTGGTGACGCTGCCCGACGGGAGCGATCTCCCGGCCAAGCTGCTGGGTGAAGATGCACTGACCGACATCGCGGTGATCAAGGTTGATCGGCGTGGCCTCCAGGTCGCGACTTCGGGCAAGAGCACCGACCTGATGATTGGCGAATGGGTCGTGGCCCTGGGCAATCCCTTCGCCTACCTGTTGGGAAATGCGGAGCCCACGGTGACGGCGGGAGTAGTGAGCGCCACCGGCCGCAACATCCTGCCGAGTCAGGATCAGGCCGGGCTCTACCTCGACATGATCCAGACCGACGCCTCGATCAACCCCGGCAATTCCGGCGGCCCCCTCGCCAACGCCCTGGGTGAGGTGGTCGGGGTCAATTCGTCGATCTTCTCCCAGAGCGGAGGATCGATCGGACTCGGCTTCGCCATCCCCATCGAGCGCGCCCTGCGAGTCGCGGACGAAATCGTGAAGAACGGCGAGGTGCGGCGCGCCTGGGTCGGTCTCGACGTCGCCGGAGCCGAATCGCTGCGCGAGTGGAAGACTCAGGGTGGCGTGCTGGTGACCGCGGTGGCTCCCGGTGGCCCCGCCGCTCGGGCCGGTCTGGAAGCCAAAGATGTCCTGACTCAGGCCAACGGCCGAACCCTGCGGAACTACCTCGACTGGGAGGCGGTGAAGCTGGATCTGCACGTGGGTGACGCGGTGAAGGTGACCTATCGTCAAGGCGGCAAGACCACCACGTCGACCATCACGACCGGTGACCTCCCGACCGTCGCCGCCGAAAAGGTGACCGTCCTGAAGGATCTGCAGCTGGTGACCGTGACACCCGCGATCCAGGCCGAACAGGGCGTTCAGAGCGAGCGGGGCGCACTCATCTTCCGTATCGCCGACGCGCTGGCGCAGTCCACCGGTCTCCGCCGCGGCGACGTGATCGTGGCGATGAACCGGCGCTACATCCGTTCCGCGGATGACGTGAACGAGGTGATCGAGAATCTGCGATCGCGCCAGCCGGTACGACTCTACTTCGAGCGCGACCAGCAGATCCTCTATACCGATCTGGTGTTCCAATGACCGAGGACCGCTACCGCTCGCCGCTCGGCGCCCGCTACGCTTCCCCCGCGATGCAGCGGCTCTGGGGCGAGCGCTACCGCATCGGGTTGTGGCGCCGGACCTGGCTCGCGCTCGCCGAGAGCGAGCAGGAGCTGGGCCTCGCGATCCCGGACGAAGCGCTCGTCCAGATGCGAGCCCACCTGGACGATGCCGACCTGAATGCCGCGGCGGCCTACGAGAAGCGCTTCCGTCACGACGTGATGGCCCACGTCCACCATTTCGGCGATCAGGCCCCGGCCGCGAAACCGTTCCTGCACCTCGGCGCCACCAGCGCCTACGTGACCGATAACGCCGATGTGCTGGTGATTCGGGAAAGCCTGCGCCTCGTGCTGGGACGGCTGATCGCGGTGCTCGATGCCTTCGAGCGTTTCGCTCGTACGCATGCTGCCCTGCCCTGCCTCGCCTATACCCACTTCCAGCCGGCCCAACTCACCACCGTAGGTAAGCGGGCCACGCTGTGGATGCAGGACCTGGGACTCGACGTGGAGGACGTGGCCTACCGGATCGAGAACCTTCGACTGCGCGGCTGCAAGGGCACCACCGGCACCCAGGCTTCTTTCCTCGAGCTGTTCAAGGGAGACCACGCCAAGGTGCGCGAGCTGGAGCGGCGGATCGCCGAGAAGCTCGGCATCCCCCGGGTGTTCCCGGTGACGGGGCAGACCTATTCGCGCAAGGCCGACGCCGCGATCCTCGACATCCTCTCCGGCGTGAGCCAGTCCTGCGCAAAGATGGGGACCGATCTCCGGCTGCTGCAGCACGAGGGCGAATTGCTGGAGCCGTTCGAGAGCGAGCAGATCGGCTCCAGCGCGATGGCCTACAAACGGAACCCGATGCGGGCGGAACGGATCTGCGGACTCGCCCGCTTCGTGATCTCGCTCGCGTCCAGCACGGCGAACACCGCTGCCAACCAGTGGCTGGAGCGCACGCTGGACGACAGCGCCAACCGTCGCCTCACACTCCCAGAGGCGTTCCTCGCGACTGACGCGATTCTGGTTCTCGCGACCAATATCGCCGCGGGGATCGAGGTCCGGCCCGATACGATCCGCAGGCACGTCGACGAACAGATGCCCTTCATGGCCACCGAGCGCCTGCTCATGCTCGGCGTCGAGGCGGGCGGAGACCGGCAGGCGCTGCATGAGGTGATCCGCACCAACAGCCTCGCGGCCGCGGAGCGGGTGAGCAAGGGCGGACCCAACGATCTGCTCGAGCGGCTCGCTGGTGATCACACTTTCGCCAAAGTGCCAATGCAGACGCTCAAGGGTGAGCTGGTTCCCGCCCTGTATACCGGTCGCGCCGAGCAACAGGTGGGAGAGTTTCTGGCGGAGTACATGAAGCCGCTGCTGGAGCGCGCGCGACCGCTGGCGGCCAAGGCGACGGAGGCCGAGGTGGTGGTTTGAAGCGGGAGACGGGAGACGGAAGACCGGAGACGGGAAAAGCGGTGCAGTGAACGGAGAACAGTGAACGGACGGTGAACGGGAACCGCGGAACTCGGAACTCGGAACTCGGAACTCGGAACTCGGAATTGGGAACTCGGAACTCGGAACTCCGATGTTGACTGAAAGGCGAGTAAATGGCCGTCCTGACTGAAAGCCGATTGCCGCTGCCGCTGGTACGGAAGGGCAAGGTGCGCGAGGTCTACGAGGTAGACCCTGATCACCTCCTGCTCGTAGCGAGCGACCGGGTGAGCGCGTTCGACATCGTGATGGCCGAGCCGATCCCGCGGAAGGGAGCGGTGCTGACGCAGCTGAGCGCGTTCTGGTTCGAGCGGCTCGCCGGGGTGACGGCCTCGCACTATGTGACGGCTGATACCGATCAGATTATCGAGCGGGTTCCGGAGCTTGAAGGTGTCAGGAGTCAGGTGTCAGGCAGGGCAATGCTGGTATTGAGGACGAACCCGGTGGCCTTCGAATGCGTTGTGCGCGGCTACATCTCCGGCTCGGCGTGGAACGAATACCGGGACCACGGGACCCTGGCCGGCGAGAAACTGGCGCCGGGACTGGTGCAGAGCAGTCGGCTGGAACCTCCAATCTTCTCGCCGGCCACCAAGGCGGAGTCGGGCCACGACATCAACGTGACCTTCGACGCGGTCGCCAAGGCGATGGGAGCCGAGACGGCGACTCGCCTGCGGGACTTGAGCTTCGAAGTCTATCGCGCCGGGGGGACGCACGCATCCGAACGGGGCATCATCATCGCCGACACCAAGTTCGAGTTCGGCTTCGACCAGCGCGGCGCGCTGCGGCTGATCGATGAGGTGATGACACCCGATTCATCCCGCTTCTGGCCGGCGGACCAGTACGAAGCGGGACGGGTGCAGCCCAGTTTCGACAAGCAGCCGCTCCGGGATTATCTCGCGGCGCTCCGCAGCAAGGGTGAATGGAATGGCGAGGCGCCTCCCCCGCGGCTGCCGAGCGAGGTGGTGACAGCGACCAGCGCGCGATACCTGGAAGCGTATCGCCGCATCACCGGTCGCGACCTGCCGGAGGAGGCGTGATCAAGGTCGCAGTCGCTCCGGAGGGCCGGCCGTTCATCGCAGCTGCCTGGTTCTTCGCCGCGCTTCTCGCGTGGTTCGCCCCGTGGTGGGTGACGACGCTGTGGGTCGTCGTGGCGATCTGGGTGATCGCCTTCTTCCGGGATCCCGTTCGCAACGGCCCGCGGGGCGACAACCTGGTGATCGCGCCGGCGGACGGCGCCATCGTGAGCATCGTGACGATGGACGAACCCGACTTCGTGGGGGAACGCACGACCCGCGTGTCGATTTTCATGAACGTGTTCGACGTCCACGTGAACCGGTACCCGAGCGACGGCACAGTACGATTCCGGCACTACGTGAAGGGGGAGTTCGGCCACGCCGGCACCGAGAAGGCGAGTCTCGAAAACGAGCAGAGTACGGTGGGACTGGAAACACCGCGGGGAAAGGTCCTGGTCAGGCAGATCGCAGGCCTCGTGGCACGGCGCATTGTAACGGATCACGGAGTAGGCACGAAGGTGCACCAGGGTGATCGAATGGGAATCATCCGGTTCGGTTCCCGGGTGGATATCTTTATCCCGGTGGCCGCGCGGATTCTGGTCCAGACCGGCCAGAAGACCCGGGCCGGCTTAACCAAGGTGGCAGAATGGGACTGATGCCCTCACGTGGTGGCCTGCGACGCCCCGACACCCGCAAGGTGGTGGTCGTGGTGCCGAGCGCGCTCACCCTGGGTAATCTGTTCTTCGGCTTCTGGGCCATGGTCTCCGCCTACAACAAGAACTTCGTGTGGGCAGCCTGGTTCGTGATGTTCTCCGGCGTTCTGGACATGCTGGATGGCCGGGTAGCTCGCCTCTCCAAGACCGGCACCCGGTTCGGCGCCGAGCTGGATTCGCTGGTGGACGTGATCTCCTTCGGTGTGGCACCGGCGATGATCATGTACTTCCTGGAATTCAGCGAAGGGGGAAGGTTCGGCTGGATTCTCTGCTACCTGTATGTGGTCGCGGTGGCGGTGCGGCTCGCGCGGTACAACGTCTCGCACGGGAACGACAAGCCGGGATGGTTCACCGGAATGCCCTCACCTTCGGCGGGAATGACGCTCGCAGTCTTTTACCCGTTCAGCCAGACGCCGTGGTACCAGGCGTCGCTGGCCTATCTCAATCTTCAGCGCCAGGGTCTCGCCATCCTGATGGTGCTGCTCGCGCTGCTGATGGTGAGCAACATCAAGTATCCGCGCTTCCCCGCCATCGGCTTCCGGAGTATCAAGGGAATCCTGGGGCTCCTGCTTCACCTGGTAATCCTGGTGATGAGTCTCTGGGTGCCGTCCCATTTCCTTTTCCCGCTGGGACTCACCTATCTGACCTTCGGTGTGGTGCGCGCCGTCCTGCTGGGCTTCCTCGATCGGGGAGACTGGCATCCGGCCGTGGTCGAAGAGGAAGCCGAATTGCCGCGAGGCCCGCGGCTCACCGCTCCGCGACGCGTGGATGATCGAACAAGAGGAGAGGATTCATGACGACGTTTCGCCTGCACGTGCGAGTGGTTCCCCGCGCCGGCCTGCTGGATCCGCAGGGCCAGGCCGTGGAGCACGCGCTCTCCGCCCTGGGTTTTCAGGAGGCCTCCAACGTCCGGATCGGGAAGGCGATCGAGCTGGAGGTGAAGGCGGCGAATGCGACGGACGCCAAGGCACGCGCCCGCGCGATGTGCGACAAGCTCCTCGCGAATCCCGTCACCGAAGACTACCTGGTGGAGGTCGAGGCCTGATGCGCCGAGTCGCGGTGGTGAGGTTTCCCGGCAGCAACTGTGACGCCGATACGTTCCGGTCGGCGGCGATTGCGGGTGCGGAACCCTATTACGTCTGGCATCGCGAGACCGATCTGCAGGGAGCCGATGCGGTGATGCTGCCGGGCGGGTTCAGCTACGGCGATTACCTGCGCTCCGGCGCCATCGCGCGATTCAGTCCCATCATGGCAGCGGTGCAGAAGTTCGCCAAGGAAGGAGGACCGGTCCTCGGCATCTGCAACGGGTTCCAGATTCTGTGCGAGGCGGGGTTACTCCCCGGCGCCTTGATGCGGAACAGCCGGCTCAGCTTTGTCTCCCGCCCGGTGTGGCTGCGCGTCGAGCAAACCGATACTGCGTTCACCAATCAGTATTCGGTGGGCCAGGTGCTGAAGATGCCCGTGGCGCACGGAGACGGCCGCTTCGTGGCGGACGCGGACACCCGGCGGAAGCTGGAAGCAGAGGGCCGCGTGGTCGTGCGCTACGTGAACCGCGACGGCGGTGCTCCGACCGAAGAGATCAACGGCTCGGTCAATCAGATCGCCGGCATCGTGAACGACGAAGGCAACGTGGTCGGCCTGATGCCCCACCCCGACCGCGCATCGGATCCCGCGCTGGGCAACACGGACGGGCTGGGGTTCTTCACGTCGGCGGTGGCGGGGGTGGTAAAAGAGCGGTAGACGGGAGACGGGAGACGGGGAATGCGAACGGACCGCGCAAGTACCTCATCCCGAGCGGAGCGAGGGACCTTGCAGAGGTGAGTTGGGAAGTCCTGTTGCCGAACTGAAGTTCCAAGGTTTTGTGAAGTAGACTCAAGACCTGAGACCCACGACGACCCGAGGAGATCAGCCATGCGCATCACGCTCTCGGCCGGGATGAGGTTCGTTGCTTTCCCAGCGCTGGTGCTCAGCCTGACCGTCCTCTCCGCCCCGTCCGTCCTGTCCGCCCAGGCCATCAAGCCGGGACAGTCGGAGGCCGATGTGCGCGCCGCGTGGGGCGAGCCGCTCACCGTCAGGAAGTTGGGCGACTACAGCTACATGTTCTACACCAACGGGTGCCTCAAGACCTGCGGTACCTACGACGTGGTGATCCTGGAGAAAGACCAGGTAGTGGACGCCATCGTCCGCGCCCAGGGACGGAGCTACGAGGGCGTATCGTCCTCGCCGCCGGAGCGGAAGCCGGAGCCGACAAATGTGGCGCCGACTGC
>Ga0207706_10000120_pt1 | contig 84222 bp, 62 predicted proteins | sample KBSC53metaG_FD_184318 | JGI IMG/M metagenome (GOLD analysis project Ga0207706, IMG submission 184318) | Corn rhizosphere microbial communities from Kellogg Biological Station, Michigan, USA - KBS C5-3 metaG (SPAdes) (version 2) | ecosystem: Host-associated > Plants > Roots > Rhizosphere > Soil ...
CCACTTCTATGTATCGGCCGGCCGGGCCGACCCAATTATTATCAATAGCATATTTTACAAAAAAACCGATAGCCAATACCAGTATGGCTATCCCTATTTTGTTCACCAGGTTTTCGCCGATAAATTTCTCCAGGTCAGGATGTTGCTCAAAAAATGAAGGTCGTGGTTCGGGAGCTGCCTTTGCCTGCTGGTCATAGAGTGATTTTATCTGGCTCTTTCTCAAGTTTTCTAACGGGTCCGCAATCAATTCCTCTATGTGCTCTACAACCGTAGGCGGTACAGACTGCACAGAAGTTATTGGCTTGACGGGTTCTACAGGTAGTTTTGGCATTTCGGAAATTATACTCGGCTTGGTTTCCGTAATTACCGTAGCCTTAGGCTGATCCGTTGTCAGCTTTGACTCACTCAGCTTTTTTACTAAACTCTGAAGATTATTGACCAAAAACTCCAGATTATCTATTTTTTGGCGCAAACTGGCTTGATTCGAGATCAATAAAACGATGATCACAATCAACAAAATAACATAAAGTGCATCCATAGTGACAGGTTTGAACCACTAAGATAAATTGATTTATGAATTTAGATGTACGTTTTTAGATTTTAAATCGATCTACACAATCGTAAATCTAAAATCATAGATCAAATCAGCTTTTAATCAAACGCTGTATTTCATCCAGTTTCATTAAAGCTTCAACCGGAGTTAAAGTATTGACATCGAGATTATTCAAGGTATCACGTATTTTCACTAGCACCGGATCATCAATACTGAACATCTGCATTTGCACCGCTTGTTTCTGCACCTTGCGGATACTCTCTTTAATATGTTCACCGCCGGTACGTTCGTTCTCGAGCTTCTTTAATATCTCGTTGGCACGTACCAGTACCTTTGGCGGCATACCTGCCAGTTTAGCCACATGGATACCGAAGCTATGTTCGCTACCTCCCGGAACTAGTTTGCGCAGGAAGATCACCTGGTGCCCTACCTCTTTTACGGTTACGTTGTAGTTTTTAATACGGGGATGCGAATTGCTCAATTCATTCAACTCGTGATAATGCGTAGCGAATAAAGTTTTTGCCCGGGCTGTAGAATGATTATGCAAAAACTCTGCAATGGCCCATGCGATAGAAATACCATCATAGGTAGATGTACCGCGACCAATTTCATCCAGCAAGATCAAACTACGATCAGACAAATTATTCAATATACTCGCCGTCTCATTCATCTCCACCATAAAGGTTGATTCGCCCGAGGAAAGATTATCCGATGCCCCTACCCTTGTAAATATCTTATCAACAAGCCCAATAGATACCTGTTTGGCTGGAACAAAACAGCCCATTTGTGCCATCAACACAATCAACCCGGTTTGCCTTAGCAAAGCCGACTTACCTGCCATGTTAGGGCCGGTAATGATGATGATTTGCTGCGATTCGCTATCTAAATAAACATCATTAGTGATATACTCTTCACCCAGCGGCAAATGCTTTTCAATCACCGGGTGACGGCCGCCTTTAATATCAATGACTTGCCCTTCGTTGATTTCCGGCTTTACGTAGTAGTTTTTTATTGAAATAGTCGCAAAATTGAGCAGCACATCTAACTTGGCTATGAGTTGTGCATTAAGTTGTATTGGTTTGATATATTCTGCGAGCGAGTACAGCAAATCGTTATACAATTGGGTTTCCAACGCAAATATCTTTTCCTCAGCACCTAAAATCTGTTCCTCATATTCTTTTAGTTCCGGGGTGATATATCGTTCTGCATTTACCAGCGTCTGCTTGCGTATCCAATCAGAAGGTACCTTATCGCGATGAGCATGCGTTACCTCCAGGTAATAGCCAAACACATTATTGAAAGCTACTTTAAGCGATGGTATCCCTGTCAGCTCTGCTTCGCGTTTTTGTATTTCCAGCAAATATCCTTTACCACCAAAAGCAATTTTGCGCAATCTGTCCAGTTCCTCGCTTACTCCTGTACTGATCACCGAACCTTTGATCAGCGCAACAGGAGGTTCCGGGTGCAACTCCTTCTCGATCTTTTCGCTCATCAATGTGCAGGGGTTCAGCTGCTCTGCGATAGCTTTTAATGGCTGATTGTTAGTTTCCTCGCATTGCTTTTTGATTACCTCAATTGCGCGTAAAGCTTTTTTAAGCTGGCACACCTCCCGTGGATTAGCTTTTTGTAAACCGATTTTAGAGATCAATCGTTCTAAATCACCAATCTGGCGGATATGCTGTTGGAGGTCGTCTCTCAACTCGTCCTGAGCCACCAAATATTCCACCACACCCAGACGGTCATTAATTGGCTTGATCTCCTTCAACGGCATTACGATCCATCGCCTTAGCAATCGGGCGCCCATTGGTGAGCAGGTTTGATCCAGTACCTCTACCAGTGTATGCGCATTTTCGTTGGAGGAGCCAACCAGTTCAAGGTTACGAACACTATATCGGTCGAGCCACAGGTGACGGTCTTCTTCTATCCTACTGATAGCCGAAATATGTTGCAGATTGCGGTGTTCTGTTTCATTCAGGTAATGTAACGCAACGCCCGCAGCTATTATACCCAGACTCAGCCTATCGATACCAAAGCCCTTCATTGATTTTACTCCAAAGTGCTTTAGCAGCGTTTCCTGAGCATAATCGCCGCTATAAGGCCATTCATCAAGCATGTAGGTATAAAACCTATCGCCGTATAATTCTTTGAACTCATGGTAACGGGTTTTAGGGAAAATAACCTCGCTCGGATTAAAGCTCTGTAGCAATTTATCGATGTAAGCACCATTGCCCTGCGCAGTATGGAACTCCCCCGTCGATATATCGATCAGCGCTATACCGATGCTATTCTTTTCAAAATATAACGAGGCGAGATAGTTGTTACTCTTTTGATGAAGGATATTATCACTTACGGCTACTCCCGGCGTCACCAACTCGGTTACTCCACGACGAACGATGGTTTTGGTAGCCTTCGGATCTTCTAATTGATCACAGATAGCCACACGCTGCCCTGCTCTAACAAGTTTAGGAAGATAGGTTTCCAATGAATGATGCGGAAAACCAGCCAGTTCTATGTGAGTAGCGGCACCATTGGCACGCCTGGTGAGCACAATGCCTAATATACCTGCGGCTTTAACAGCATCCTCGCCAAATGTTTCATAAAAATCACCCACACGGAACAGCAATAACGCGCCGGGATACTTTCCCTTGATCTGGTTATACTGCTGCATCAACGGCGTTTCTTTGCCCGAATCCTTTGCCAATAGTTTATCCTTTTTGTTAACGGGTAAAGTTAATTTATTGGGCTGTGATTGCCGTATTTGTTGAAAATTCGGGGTAGTGTTAGTTATTGTAAGAATAGATCAATAAGCCGGCTCAAGAATCAGCCCGAAATAGGCTGCCCATACGATAAAAAACACTTGCATAGGTATGCGCAGCCATAAGTAATTGATTCCCCGCCCCTCGTAAGTAGCATTTTGATAATCAACGCCTTTATAGGCAGCGTTAATATTGGCAGGCAATATGAGTAAAAAGAAAAGGATCAGCAGATCGGCAGAAAGACGACGCGTTGACGGCACGCACAAGCCGATAGCAAATAAAGCTTCTACTACTCCTGTAACGTAAACCAGTATTTTCTTACCCGGAATAAAGCTAGGCACCATCAGCATCATACCCTGCGAATAAATAAAGTGCCCAATTGATGTAAACATCAGCATGGCCGCCATACCCAAATTGCCCGCAATGACGTAGTCCCAACCGCCCGATATGGCATGTGTGATTAATAAAATAATCGCCGAAGCTATAAGTAAAACAATTAACGGCTTCATGATAAAGTCTTTGTAGCCTGAAAGGTAAGAAATTAAATTCTAAAATCTAAATTCAACACTTTAAATACTAAACTCTAAAATCTAAGTCTTAAATTTCAAATCCGAACTCGAAAACCGTGAAGCCTTCTTGAGCACCTTTAAAGAATAAACAAAAGCGAAAAAATCCGAAATCAAGCCAATTTGTCGATTCCCGCGGCCAATTTATGGTCTTTATCGGTTACAATGTCTCCGGCATCATGAGTATTCAGCCAAATTTCCACTTTATTCCAGGTGTTCGTCCATGTAGGGTGATGATTGCTTTTTTCGGCCAATAAAGCTACCCGGCACATAAAAGAAAAAGCGTCAGAAAAATCTTTGAATGTGAAGGCCTTATAAAGTTTATTGTCTTTCTCCTGCCACATGGTAATTGAGATTTAATAAAAAACGTCGGCGTAAATGTAATTGTTTTAAAATTACTTGCAGAAGGGCCAGTTATTATAATTGTTATTGAAAATTTATAGAGTGATAATTATATCGCGGCAATAGGTAATCCAATGATGGTAGAATTAATAAGTGGCTACACCGATTGTAGCCACTAACCGAACTCAACCGTTTTGAGGGCGTAATAATAGTTAAATTAATTAGACTCTCTTCTACGGAAATCGTATCAATATGGTTTTGCATTATTTCTTTATAATTAATTTAATTTTCCACATATAAAAACAATTATCAACAACAAAAATCACAAATAACTCATAATAAACACATTAAGACTTTAGTTTATTTTTAATCAATAGGAAATTACAAACCTAGTACGAACAATTTTTATTAAGATTTAGCTTTGTAACAACTATACAATCTTCATATACGCCTCACTCCATGCCGAAAAGAAATTATTTGTAAATGCTGATAAATATATTTTACTTTGCCAAACAAAGTACTTTTATGAAAATCAACTCATCCTATTTTTTATTCTTTTTACTGTTGCTTATTATGGAATTCCTAATTGGGATTTACATGCATGACGCGGTCACCAGGCCATATGGCGGCGATTTCCTGGTGGTAATATTATTGTATTGCTTCATCAAAAGTTTTTTCAACTCATCTGTTGTGAGGACTGCCATTGGGACATTAATATTTGCTTATTCTGTCGAGTTTTCGCAATATTTTCATTTGGTGAAACTTTTAGGGTTAGCGCATTTCCGCATAGCTTTACTGATCATGGGAAATAACTTTTCATTTAACGACCTGGTGTGTTATACACTGGGCGTCCTATTGGTATTGCTTGTCGAAAGAATAAGAATTGGCCGGAAATTGAGTTTTTAATTGAGTGGAGGATATTAATGAGCAATTATTTTGTAGATAAGAATTCGATTGTCCGCCAAATATGGGGCAAAGCCGACACGGTCTTATTTATTTTTGCAGGCGCTTCGGCCGAGTTTGCTCTAAACAAATCGGTCGACTGGCTATATTTTACCGGGCGGCTTCCCTCCGATCCACTTGGACGCTTATTCAGCACTGTTTCTTATGCTCAGCGAATCCTATTTTCGGATTATGCTGGCGCGCTAGACGCTATAGATCAGATTACAGCTATTCATAAGAATGTTGAACAAAGCCGCGGTATGCGTATACCCGACGAGGCTTACCTGGATGTTTTATACCTGCTGATCGACTACTCAATCCGGTCCTATGAATTATTGGAACGAAAGCTTTCTGAATCAGAAAAGGCCGAAGTATTTGAAGTGTTTTATCGCGTGGGTGAGCGCATGGAGCTTGTTGGTTTGCCTGTATCCTATCAAGATTGGCTGATCAAACGCGAGAAGCAATTAATTGCAAACTTAATTTGCAGCGATTTCACTTTTGACCTTTATTGTCAATACCGCAAGCATCTTGGGCCTGTGCGCTACCGGATATTAAAACAAGCACAGTTATTACTTGTACCTCAACACGCTAAAGCTTTATTGCAGCTAGGTGGAATTCAATGGCTTTCGCCCATTGTACTTATTTATAAACTTTTCAGGCTCGTCAATTTGCAGAATACACTAAAAAATGCGATGCTGCCGCCGACTTACGTCGCACAGGTGCGGGCGATGGATACAACACCCTAATTACTTTTCGTCCCGCCCAAACAGTTTTCTTAATTTGTTCTTAGCTTTCTCTAACGGTGTTCTTTGCCGTTTGGATAAGTTTAATCCGGCACGGTTCTCGTAAAAATTCAGCATTGACATTGCGCTCTGAAATGGTGATGCTTTGCGCCTCTGACTATGCTCAGCGGAACGTTTTAACGAGGCGGCGATTTTATCCGGGTCTTTCGATTTAAATATGCCTTGTTCCAGGGTGAGCGCGTCACTCTCTTTAGTCACTTTTCCTGACCACTTCTTAGTTTTCTTTTTTGCTTTTACAACCATAATTTTATTTCTTTTTAGGCTCAACCTTCTTTTGAGCTGTATCCTTTGCCGCCGTATCCTTAGCTATGTTAGTGCCCCCTGATCCGCTATTGTCTATGCTCGAAGCATCGCCCATTTTATTGGATATCGCGGCAGTATCTCTATTCATTTTTTCAATTTTTGCTGTATCGGCACCATAACGGTTACCTACTGTATCCTTTGAGGAATGGTTGTCTGAGTGATTTATGCAGGCCGCAAAAGAAGCAGCCATTATTATCGTCAAAACGACCTTGCCAATGTTTTTCATGATGGTTGTTTTACCTATATAAACAACACACGATTATAGCAGTTTCAAAATATTAACTTTTAAATAAATTAATTTAATTAAAACCTAACAAAGCCAGCAGCGTTGTTTTATTGATTAACATTCAATTAATAGCAGATATTATGAGAAAATTAAGTGCATTTATTATAGCGGCTACCCTTGCGGGAGTGCTTGAGGTCGCGACGGCAAAAAGTGAACATTATACAAACGGCAATGCTGTTATCAAAAATCACACAGTGGCCGTTCAAGATACTATTCCGTCTAAGAAGAAAAAGAAAAAAACTGATCCAACCGAGCCTGCTCCGGTTCCAAGTCCAAACCCTAATCCTAACCCCAATCCAAATCCGCCTGCGCCCAATCCAAACCCAACACCGAGCCCTAGTCCAAATCCACCAAACCCTAGTCCAAATTCACCTACAAATCCTAATCCTACATCACCAACTACCCCTACCACGCCGCCAAGTAACCCGAGCCCTACCACACCAACCAACCCGACAACGCCTCCAAATCATTAATAGTGTGATTTGCTGATTGTTTTTTATATAAATCCGAAATGGCCGGTAAATTTTTACCGGCCATTTTTTATCTGGTTAAGGTTAATTTTCGTTTTATCTTTGCGTATGGATTTCGATAATACAGACGAGCAACAGCCGGAACAGCGGGACATAGCTATTTACTCAAAATGGGCAATTTTGGGATTCTCGATATTTTTCTCACCGCTTATCGGTGGCATCTTGCTCATGATAAATCTGCGCTCAATAGGTTTTAAAAGACAGGGCACTGGTGTATTATTGTTCGCCGTGATTTATCAATTTGTATCAACTGCTGTAATAGCGAGCGTAATGAAATTGCCACCTAACGTCAATAGCATGGCATTATTTCAAAACAAGCAATTTCTTATTTACAGTCTGGTAGCACAGATCATTGGGGGAGGAATACTTGCTGAATACTTCTATAAAAAATATTTTCCGGCCGACCGGTATAAATATAAAAGCGTTTGGCGTCCATTGGCTGTTATGTTTATCATCACGCTGGCTATTAGCTTTCTTCGTTAACAAAAAAATCCCGCTTAGCATTTAACTAAGCAGGATTTCAGGAATGATCCGGAATTATTATAATCCGAAGTTAAGTCCTATTGTAGTATTTAATGTATTAAACGGCTGTTTGGTAACCAGGCGTCCTAAGTTTGTGGTACGCCCCTCGTTAGTAATAGATGGCCCCGGAGAATACAGATAAGCTCCGCGCAATGTCAGGAATACATTTTCACTCAGTCTATACCGTAAGGCTGCTGTGCCGCTGTAACCCAATACGGTAGAGGAAGAGCTTTTCTGATAAAAAATGGCCGTTTGATTGGTCACCCCACTTAATAAGGTATTGGTTTCTGGTGTAGAAAACACCTTTAAAATGCCTGCTGATGCACGTAAATCCAATAAAAATTTCCCTTTTTCAAAAGTATATTGCGGCCCCAGCAAAATGTTAACTGTCTGATAACGTTTTGTTGCCGTTACTGTCGCCTGGTCAGCGCTGAATGATTTAGTGTAGCCAGCAGCAAGGCTATCAGCGTTGGCTTGATTCAATTCGCCGTTATCCTGATATGTAATAGAAGCGCCTATAGCGAAATTTTTACGAAAATACCAGGCGCCGTCCAGACCGTAGGTCAAACCTTTCTTTGCAAAACCTGAATTGTTGTTATAATAATCTGCACGTTTGAAATCGCTAATTGGATTGGATACCCCGCCGAAAAAACCAAAATAACTTTTCACCTGTGCATTTGCGCTTGTTGCAATAAATGCAATAAATGCTATAATAAGTGACTTAAAGATTCTCTTTATATTGTTTGAATACATGTGATGCGTGTTTAAAGTTTTAAGATCAATTGCTGGCGAACGTATATGGTAGGTTGGTAAATTCCCCGCCAAGGATATTGTCAACTGTGACATCGCCATTTGAGTCTGTAGAACGAGAATAAAAATTGAACGTACCTGTAATTTGCTTCTTTACAGAGTCGACAGAACTAACGATAATTATTCCGCCCCCGGGGGCGACCGTTCCGTGAGGTTGAAAAACGTATTGTCCATTTTGATACACCTGGGTATTATAATTGATCAAAACAGAAGAAGCGTCTACATTATAAGTTCCTGTGGTGAAACCTGGCGTATTGGAAGCATTACTTAGGATAATGTTCATAATGATCTGCTTCTGAGCCTTGGTTCCTTCCAGCGTAAATGTTTTTGTTTTGTTAGTTGAGTTATAAGTAATGGCGTTACTTATGGTATCGGGTGCCCATACAGAGCCGTTAATATTAGCCTGGAAAGGTTTTGTTGTATAAGAGGTACCAACAATGGTATCTTTTTTACAACCCTCAATCATAAATAATCCGGCTAACAGAAGAAAAGTGAAGAGTCTAAGTTTATTCATATTTTTTTATTTACGCAGATAACGGGTTTTATATTCTTTAATTATTAGGGTAACCATTATTTTACACTATTTAACATTTCGGCAAATAGACATAAAACGCTACAAAAGGCGAAATAACGAAATAATTCCAATCAATAGTAAACGATTTGTAAACAGGCTGCAAAGTTGAAGCTTTTATCGTTCAAATTGCAAAAATGGAAATTAGATTATCATTATAAATTGTGAATCGTTATTTGGAGAGGCATAATTTAATTAACCGTATTTGAAGTATTGACTATAGAAATAACATCACCCGGTTTCGATTCAATCTCAATGAATGTCTTGCCGTCTTCTCCCCGGATAATTTTTGCAGATAGTTTGCTTTGCACTTTTACTTGTTCTACCGGGATATCCGTTTTAACAATGCATCTACCTCCCTTTTCACTTTTTATTTTGATTAACGCGGTTTTTCCATTTTTTTTCGATGCGCTTACAAGGAAAGCACCTTCGGTACGAAGGTTTTCAAAACCGACATTCTTCCAGTCAGCTGGTACCGCCGGCATAATTTCTATAAAGCCGGCATAACTTTGTATCAGCATTTCCTGCAGACCTGCTGCGAATGCAAAGTTCCCTTCAAGAGTAAAAGGACGGTATTGAAATTTTGAATAGCCTGATTTGGTTTGGTCACCATTTAAATGGAAGCTATTAATTGAGCAAAAAGCTTTTGCAAATATCTGCAGATCTTTTGCAGCGCCATCGCCATCTTTTGCCCTCGCTTTCATATTTGCCAACCACGCATAGGAATACCCGCACCAATAAGCCGGGCCAATGCTGTCCAATAAATGAATACTATTCTTTATTATGCGTTGCGATTGCATTCCGTCCTCCCATTTTATTAATCCAAGTGGATGAATGGCCATCATATGTGAAAAATGCCTGTGCGACTGGTTATAAGCCATTGATGGCGCAAACTTCAGTTCGTTGTTAGGGGTTACCGCAAAATCGCCAAACTCTGCTAATATTTTTCTCCAATGTGCTGCTTCGCTTTTTAAACCCAACTCACCCGCTAACTCTGCTGCCATTTTGAATGTCGACTTCATTAACCCGAGGTCATAGTTAGTATTTTGCTGAAACCATGCGGTCAGGTCATTATCATTAATTTCCGGGCTTGAGCTAGTCGGCAATTTTCGAAAACCGTCATCGCCCTTAAAGGTTAAACTTTCAAGAAAAACAGCCACATCCTTAATCCAGGGATAAGCCCTGTTTTTAAGAAAAGTCCTATCCATACTATAACGCCATTGCAGATAATAATGCTGCGCCAGCCATGAAGATACCGTAGGTGACAAAGAATACTGGATCCAGCCCCCCATTTCGGTCCCGTCTAATGTGGTCACTCCTGGCACTGCCAGGCCGTTCTTCCCAAAATACATTTTAGTATAGCGTTTATAGTTGGCTTTGTTGGCATCCAAATGATCGAGGTAAGCCATGCCTTCCGGCAGGTGATTGGCACTATAACAAGGCCAGTAACTTAATTGCGTATTGAGATCGTGATGATAATCTCCCTTCCATGGCGGTATTCGGCCATTGTCGGCAGTCCATACCGCCTGAAGAGAAATTGGCGGAGCACCTTGCCTTGACGCGGAGCCAAATTTATATTGCTCGAGGTAATATTGCTTTTCTATCAAAGTATCTGGCACATGGACAGCGGATTTATTCCAGAAGCTGCGCCACCATAAAATGTGTGAAGCATAGGAATTTGAATAATGCTTTTGCAATGCCTGCTGTGTTACATCGGAGGCCGGGGTATTGATTTTTTTATCAGGATATTGCGAATATATACTCCAAACGCCTTCAACTACCCCGGGACCGATTTTTCGCCACCTCACATTAATCTCGTAAGTAAAGCCACCCCAGCATTGTTGTTTGTAAGTAATACTGTTACCATCGCGTTTGATCGTTCCTTGAACATATCCAAGCCTCGACAGGTCATCACCCCCGACGGGATCGCCCGACGTTTTTACTGCACCCTGGTACCGGGGCATTATTAGTTGCGGATCAAAATCAGCCTTTAAATTTTCAAATCTGAACCAACCAACAGGTTCGGTTGCATGAACGAATGTTTTTAATATAGCCCCACTCGTCCATTTTACCTCACATAAGGCATTATTAATAAATAAATGCACTGATTGAACATTCCCCCAGTTTTTAATATTAAACTCCAATGCGCCGCCCGGAATCCTGGAAGGTGCCGGTTCCCGGTCGTATGGTGCATCCAGGTACTGTTGTACAGGACCATAGTCCCTTGACTTCACATGATCAATAACCCATTGATAACTGAACTCTTTCCGATGCAAACCTTTCATTGGGCGCATATCCCAAAGGTCGGCTCTATCCAAAGAAAGGCGTAAATTATCTCCTTTTTGCCAAACCAAAGCGCCAAGCATTCCATTGCCCAAAGGGATCGCTTCATCCCATCGTTTTGCAAGCGTATCAAAGTGCAGATCATGCTTTGATACCTGGCTAAAACTTACATTAAGCGATAAAAAGAATATTAAAACGGAGACTATTTTTTTCATATGTAAATGCTATACGGTTGCGATCGGTCAACAATAATAACAATATCTTTTGTAACAAACAGTCCTGCGCAACATCTCAATATCAATTGTATTTACTCAGTCAAGAATCACCTAAAAACAAATAAAATGGATCATTCATTAATAACCACCAGCAACGAATTAGAAGGTTACAAAATCGTAAAACACCTTGGCCTTGTGCGCGGTGTTACTGTGCGCAGTCGTAGTGTATTGGGTAATATTGCAGGCGGTTTTCAGTCACTTTTTGGCGGACAACTTTCTATTTATGTAGAGCTTTGCGAAAATGCACGTGAAGAAGCCTATCAGCTTTTGATACAACACGCACAAGTTATGGGAGCCAATGCTATCATCGCAATGCGTTATGATGCCAATGAAATTATGCAAGGTATAACCGAAGTATTGGCTTACGGGACAGCTGTAGTGGTTGAAAAAGTTTAATCAGAGCAACGGAGACATCAATCTTGCCAGCTTCTCTGGTAACTGTTTATAATAGGGTCGTTTTTTCCAAACATTGGGGCTTATCTTTTTAGCCTGTTTAATGTCATCGAAAAAGATGTCCCTTAATTGTTTCGCGGTGGCAATATCATAAATCATGCTGTTTACCTCAAAATTCAGGTCATAGCTGCGATGATCCATATTGGCTGTGCCAATGATGGCCATTTGCCCGTCAGATACCAAAGTTTTAGCATGAACGAATCCCTTTTGATACATGTATATTTCGACGCCTACAGCGAGCAAATCGGCATAGTAAGAACGCGCAGCAGTATTTACAAAAGCCGAATCCGATTTGTCGGGTACGAGAATCTTTATGCTGACACCGCTTATGGCAGCTACATGTAAGGCATCCATGATGGCCTGACCGGGAATAAAATATGGTGTAGTGATCAGCAATTCTTTTTCGGCCAGACCAATAGTTTGCACCATTGAGAACATAATTGTCGGTGCATCTGAGTCCGGGCCGCTGGCTGCAATCTGAACCGTGGCCTTTCCATGCTCGACAGGTTTAGTACAGAAGAAATCCCTTTCCAATTTCAGGCGTTTACCGGCACAGAAATTCCAGTCGGATATAAACAAATACTGTAGGTAATATACTCCAGGACCAATGATTTTCACGTGGGTATCCCGCCAAAATAGCTGGCCAGGTTTATTTATATAACGATCGCTTACATTGATGCCGCCTACAAATCCGGTACAGCCATCTACCACAATTATTTTACGGTGGTTACGATAGTTCACCCTGTTAGCAAGTAAAATAAAATGGATCTTATAAAAAGGATAGGCCTCTATTCCGGCTGCTTTCATTTCGTTAACAAATGAACGGCGAATAGAGCGGCTGCCAAAATCGTCATAAATAAAGCGGACTGCTACTCCTTCCTGCGCCTTCTGCATAAGGACATTTTTTATCTCTTCGGCGATATCGCCGTCTTCAAAAATGTAATACTGAATATGAATATGGTGTTTTGCATTCCGAAGCGCTTCCAGCACCTTGGGAAATTTATTTTCACCATTGATAAGTAATTCCACCTGGTTACCACCGGTCAATGGACTCATGCCATCATTTAAAAGATATAAAGCCAACTTTCGATGCTTCTTGATGGCTTGCTCTTGGGTATCCAATGCCTTTTCCGATTCGAGCGCAATCCGTTCACGGAGATCAGCCAACGTCGTTTTATTACGTACTATCTTTTTGCTGTATAGCTTATTTTTACGCCTGTTAGTGCCAAAAGCAAAATAGACAGCGATACCAACCAGGGGCACAAATATGGTGATCAGCACATAAGCCAGCGCTTTATCATTCGAAGGAGTATTGTAAACAATATGCAGGCAAATACCAATGATCAGCAAAATATAACCTATGTCAATCAGAAGTTCCCAGGTCATTATTTATAATGATAGTGGTTAAAATGTTAAATTATTGGCACCCGGTTTCAATAAATAATCTTTTCCCTTCCATACCAGCCTTCCCGGCACCCCTTCAGGTAAAATAATGTGGATATTCCACTTATTGTTTTGCGAGGTGTATTTTACGCTAACGGTTCCTTTAGGATGAGGTATCTCACCACCGATATGTGTTATGTTGCCCAGATGAGGTTCTATCTTTACTTTGCTAAAGCCCGGTGCATCGCTGTCAATCCCCAACACTGTACGATATAATTCGATATTCGGGCTCGATCCCCAGGCATGGCAATCAGATCGTGACGCAGCAATATCCGACATTTCAGCCCAGGTGGTCATTCCCATTCTAATATTATCGCGCCAGATGCCCAACCAATTGATGTAATCGTTACCTAATCCAGCTTTAATAAGCGCCTGGTGCAGATAATATTTAAAATAAATAGATGCGGGAACGAGCGTCGTATCCGACAATAACTGATGAGCCATCAATGGGGTCTCCACAGACGTCGTCATGCCGGTAAGAATAGCCAGCGAATTAGCATGCTGAGAAAAAACATCTTTTTCCGGCCTATCGGCAAACTCATTTCTTTCGGGGACCCAGTATTTCGTTCGGATAGTTTGCTTTAACTGCGCAGCACGTTGCTCGTAGATTGTGGCATATTCTTTACTGCCAAGTTTACTTTCCAATTCGGCGGCCAATTGATAAGCCCATAATAATTGAAAATCGAGAATTGATGAATTGCCATCCTCTCCAACAGGCCCTACACCTGCATTCCAGTTACTTTTTGGCTTTGGTGTTTTGCCGTTGGCCCAATCGGTAAATTCCCAATAAGGAGGGTTGTTTACAGAGCCATCTGGCTGCTGATAACGGTTAAAGAAGGCAAGTACGTCTCGCGTTCCCTGTAGTTTATCTTTTACAAAACCACTATCATCCCGGTACCAATAATAATCGTGCAGCATGCCTATCCACCATAAAGAAAAAGTTGGTATCTGCTGCATCACCGCTGTTGGATAACGGCTTTGTGTAATACCTTCTGAGATACGGGAGTGATCAAGGAGCGTAATGGCATTGCGGGCAAGTCTATCATCACCGCTATTGTAATAAGATACCAGTGCTTGTATGCGGGTATCACCTACATATTGTAACTGCTCATAGTAAGGGCAATCCATATAGGTTTCCCAGGCGCATAAACGAGCTGTCCGCCAGCCTATTTCCAGTATTTTAGCAAGAGTGTCATCTTTCGTCTCCAATTTGGCATTGTACTTAAACGGATAGCCTGTAAACATACTGTACAAATCATCAATCACTAAGGGTTCATCCTTTGTCTGAACGGTAAGTTGTATGTAACGGAACGTACGCCAATTAAGTGGGGTAAATTGCTGCCCGTCGCTACCATCACTAATCAGGCTGTCCTTACGTCCAACAAATCGCTTGCCTTCTATTTCATCCCGGTTACCTTTAACCGTTTGTGCCCGCCAATCTTTAGCATTTTTACCATCCGTTTCGATTTTGTATAGTCCTTCAGCATAGCTTAGTAAAACACCTGCGTCTTTTCCTTTGCTAAAAACAATCGTCGGATAGGCGTTGGTAAGATAAGTCTGATCAAGCAATATAGTCGCTTTACTATGTGCGGGAATTATAACGGCCCTTTTTTCTGCCGGAAATGTCGAAGGCAAAGTAACACCATCTGCCTTGCGCATTTTCTGCAAACGTTGCATCACCAGGTCGCGTGCAGGGATTGGCGATGGCACAAGCATCCAGCCCTCTATAAACGTGAATTGACCTTTGGGCGTGCCATCTGATACTTTCAATGCCGCATGCCATTTGGAGTCGTCAAAGTCAGCTTGTTGCCAGTTCTTGGGGTGCAATTTCATTGTGATCTGCTCACCAGGTCCCGCAGCATAATAACTGTAAACGAGCACTACAGGCAAGGGTACATACGCCGAATCGCGGTAGCATTTCCATGTGGAGTTAGTATTTATTTCTTCTTCCGCTTGTGTATGACCCTGTAAAATAAAACCTGTATGGAAAGTCATTTGTGCTGTTGGCCTAATGAGACCCTCATTAAAAGCAATTGCGCTGATCACATTTGTTCCCTCTTTCAGATATGGCGCCAGGTCTACTGTTTCGTAATTCCAGTAATAGAAATCGCCACGTGCAGGTCCGACGGATACCACTGTACCGTTTACAAATAATTTGTACCGGTTGTCTGCAGATACATGTACCAGGTAGCTTGATGGTCTGTTTGTCAGATTGATTGTTTTTCTGAACAGACATATTTCATAATCAACGCCTGTTCCACCCGGGACAGTTATCCATTGCGCATTCCAGCGACTTGGTTTATTGTTTTGATCAGGTGTTTGGGCCGGGGTCCGGGTAAAAGTAAATGCAAAAAAGAAAAATAGTAGTAAAAGACGATTCCTCATTATAGGTTTATTTAGATAAAAAGAAGACGCCTAAATTTAAAGAAGAGAATTGATTATTCATGTTTCTCCAAAAAGAGGAATAATCAATTCTACTTAAAGTATGACAGCGGGATCTCCTTCCACATACCGTGAGACAGATGCCCGGTGAGGAGTTCGTATATTAGGTATAAAGGCCAGAAAATGTAAGCAAGAATCAGCAAAATAATGTTATGATTATAATACCAATTCACCATTAAGGCATATATACCTAAAAGCAGATAGACGATACTTGAGTCTCTTTTATTCATAATAGAAGTTTTGGCTGTACAATAATAGCAATTTTGACACGCAAATGTTATTAAAAGCTTTTTGGCCGTAATACCAGAATACATCGGTGATTGACAGTAATATATTTGCCTTTACATTAAGTCGATTTCTTAGAAATAGAACAGTTTTTTGTTGAAAACAAACTGAAAGTGGATAAATAAAATCAAGCTAATAATAAAAAATACGTTTATTGGTAAACAATTCTACTTAATTAAGGTTAACATAAAAAAATTAAAACAACTTATCATGGCAACAACAGGGAGCGGAATAACCGCGTATTCAGTAAAAACTAAGACTAAAAACGTTCCGATGATCGATCCGGTTATTGATGTAAAATCAGGCAGGTATATTGCTAGTGGCAAAGATAGCGCGGGCAACAAAATGTCAGCTATCATGAGTAAAGCTACTGCCGAAGAACACATTAAAAATGGAAATGCTAAAAAAGGCATCGGATGGTAATTGATCCTGCCCACCGCTGGCATCTGTGATGCTTTGGTACAAATAAATAAGCCCCGCAACCACAATGGATGCAGGGCTTATTTGTTTGTAAGCTTTTCTATTCGACAACGATAGTCGCACTGGCCATCATCGAGTGGATAGCGCAATGGTACGTGTAAGTGCCCGCCGTTGCGAACGTATGCTTAAAGGTCTGATCTGTAGCCAGGCTTCCGCTGTCAAAACTTCCGCCCAAATCCGTAGCTGTATGTGGGGTAGCATCCTTGTTTGTCCACGTTACTGTACCGCCAATTTTGAGGTGCACTGCATTTGGTGAAAATGCAAAATTGAGTATACTTACCGAAGCCGCCAAAACAGGCGTATTTCCTGGAGATGTAGGATTCATTGAATTGTTCGAGCCTTTACCGCCGCCACAGCCTGTCAGCATAAATAAGCTACATGCTACCACTAAGGCCAACGAAATGATTTTTGTTTTCATAAAAATGTGTTTTGTTATTAGTATATACAATCATCACGCATTGATACGGGAGAAGGTTGCCTTTGGGTTAAGAAAATCTATATATTTATAAAGTCCGCGAATTTGTGCTCCTGATCATTTTATCAGATTATCTACCCTATCGTAATACTCATTTTGCAGCTTTAATGTTGTTTGATCGGCTTTTACTTCTTTCAAGGCTTTTATGAATGAAGCAATCTCATGATCTGTAATAAATTTACCAAATTCAGTTGTTGCCTTATCTCCTTCACCGGCATAATGGTTTGGATAGGATGCATACCACCATATCGGAGTATACAAGTTAGTCAGGCTTAATCTTTTCTGGTCTGCGCCTGATTGGGTTGTTGCCCTGTCCATACGCATTAGGTCAGGACGATAATAAAGCAATACTGAGGTTTCGCTTTCGCCCGCGTGTTGATCTGTTTTCATATCCGATTTATGCATTTGGCGGTATTGCTTCGCATATTCTTCGTCGTCCTTGTTTGGCGTATAAAAATAGATCACGTAGTTATGCCTTTTATTGAGGAAGGATTGCATAAAAAAACGAATAAACTCAGGGTTGCCGCCATGTCCATTCAATATTACGATCCTTTTAAATCCATTCCGGGCAATCTCGTCGCAAGTTGCTTCAAGCAGATCGTAAATAACACGGCTTGGTAAGGCAAAAGTGCCCAATTGCTGTTTAGCTTCATTGATCTGGCCATAAAAATAATCCGGAAAAACCACGGCATACTCTTGCTTGGCAGCCCTTGCAGCCCATTCACGAACATGGATCAGATCGGTACCGATTGGCGAATGCGGTCCATGTTTCTCCAGTATGCCAAATGGAAGAATGCAGGTTTGTGACGATTTGTCTAATGCGGCAGGGAAATCAGTTGCGGTCAGTTCATCCCAGCGGGCAGGAAGATCCTGTGCAAATGCACACCCGCAAACAAAAAACAGGATAAAAGATAGAAAGGTTCTCATTTTAAAGATAATTGGTTAATGCAATGAAGATAATAAATCCGGGAATGACTTATCGCAGATAACCGAATTATTACACTCTCCAGTCCTTATAGGGATGTATAGACAAACTCGCGTTGGTATAACGCCCGTCATAAGTAACTTCTGTGGTCACCCAATCCGGTTTTTCAAATACCTCATCTTCGTTATCCAGTTCGATTTCAGCAACAATCAAACCGGCGTTATCTCCTGAAAACACATCTACCTCCCATATTTTTCCTTTAAAGGGAATTAAATAGCGCATCTTTTCAGTGCCATTTGTGGTAAAAGCATTTAGTATTTCTATGCCATCTTCAAGTGGTATTTCATATTCATATTCTTTCCTGCTTAGCCCCGATACTTTGCTTTTAAAATTTAGATAACCTTTTTTATCCGATACTCTTACCCGGATAGTTTGCTTGTCGTCGCGCAACATATACCCTTGCCTGTAAGGAATACCAATAGGCTTTTCCACCTTTTCCCATTTTTTATGGTCAACTAAAAATTTACGTTCTATCTCAGTTCCCATGGCTTTTAATGCATGCTTAATTGTTGTGTCAGGATCGCTTTTCGTTCAAAATCATGCGCTAAGGTGGTGATCGATCTTTTTAACCGTGTATTCTGGCTTTTAATTTTAGTTATTACAGGCTTAGAATTAAACCCAGCTGATGAGAACAGCTCCAATGCCAACACATTATCATGCCAGTCGCCTATCAAGGTTTGTAGCTTATCCAGATAGTCATTACTGATCAGTAATTTACCATCCAAAGCATTCTGAGCTAATTTCCGGTTATACATCAGCGTTTTTATTTGTTTCCGTGTAGCGTGTAGTTCGTCATTAAATTGGAGGTTTTCCATGAACGATCCAATATTATATAACCTGGTCTTATAAAACTCAACTATATCCTTATTCCCGACGTGCTGCAGATCTCCACCAATATCATCATGCGCTGATTTTATTGTTTTGAGATATTGCTTCCCTAACTCTTTAACTTCATTTGTACCCTTTTCAATTTCATACAAATGATTCATAAAAAAGTCTTCATTTTTAAACTGAAATCGCTGGCCGTATTGCAGATTGATAAATGCATTACGAATTTCGCCGCAACGCTTAAATATTTTCCGTACCGGTTTAAAGTCATTTTGTAGCGGATTTTTTGCTGAATTAATATCCAGAAGCTCGAACATAGCCCGCAATTTTTTTACCTGCACGCGGAAAAGATGCAGCTCCTCCTGTTCGCCATTCTCTATGAATTTCTTAAGGTGACCTGTCATTTCATCCCACTGATCATTAAAATATATTTTCTCTTTTTTCTTCTTCATTTATTAAAAAAGCCAAAGTAACATATCTACTACACCTACACTTTATTATTATAGTATACGTTAGATTTACAGTACTGTTTTCAGTATTATATTGTAAAAAAATGTTAAACCCCAGCCTTAATTCATATCCTCTTGCCTGAAATAACTATATTTAGCCGGTATCTTTGATACACCAATTTTGATGAATTTAAGAAAATTTTTATTTGCTCTGTTAACCTTTCTTACTATAACGCATTTTTCGGCTTATGCTCAACGCGATAGTATTCCACTAACTACCATCATTGCTAAAACCCAAAAACTATCAAATGATCATCCTACAGAAAAGGTTTATCTTCATTTTGACAAACCCTATTATGCAGTAAACGATACCATTTGGTTCAAAGCCTACGTTACCATCGACTTGCATCAACCCACATCGTTAAGTAAGATATTATATATTGATTTTATCAATGAGGGTCAACTGGCAAGAGAATTAAAACTGCAAATAGTGAACGGAACAGCCAACGGAAGCCTTATACTGACACCCGACTTCGCTAAACGGGGTAATTTTCATGTAAGGGCCTATACCCGGTGGATGCGGAATGCTGATCAGGCCTATTTCTTTAACAAGACAATCACTATTGGTAGTAATACCAGCGGTCTTGTGTTGCCTCATATTACGTTTAAGAACTCCATATCAGAAAAGGCAGACAAGATAAATGCCGAAATAGTCTATAAAGATGAAAATGGCACCCCCTATGCTAATAAGAAAGTAACCTGGAAGGCCGTAAATGACGATGGCACAATAAGCAAAGGAAGAGGTGAAACCAATCAGAACGGTGTTGTAAATATCAGTTTTATTAGCGATAAACCGGCTGAATTAAATACAAGTAGCATCAGTGCCGATTTGGAAGTGGAGGACAAAAAGACAGTTACCAAAATTTTCCCGATACAACTAACGCCCTCCGGTATCGATGCGCAGTTTTTCCCAGAAGGCGGCTATTTGGTCGGTGGGATACGGTCAAGAGTGGCATTCAAAGCCGTCAAGCCAGATGGTTTAGGCATTGATTCAAAAGGAACTATCGTTGACAATAACGGTACCGTTGTGGCTAATTTTGAGTCGCAGCATTTAGGAATGGGGGTATTTGTCCTCACTCCAGAAAATGGTAAAACTTACAAAGCCAACTTCACTTTTGCTGACGGCTCCCAAGCCAGTTTTGATTTGCCAAATGTACGGACCGATGGTATCAACTTATCGGTTAATAACAGCGTTAAGGATAGCTTAAGCATAAAAATCACAGCAAACGACGGTTTCTTTCAGAAGAACCAAAGTAAAACCTTTTACGTTATGGCGCAAAGCAATGGTATAGTATGTTATGCAGCCCAAACTATTTTAAAAAGCACCACTTACACCGCGAGCGTTCCAAAAAACAAATTCCCAAATGGTATTTTACAGATCACTGTTTTTTCGTCAAAGGGCACTCCGCTGAGCGAGCGTTTAGCTTTTATTCAAAACGACGATCAGCTGAGTGTAAATATGAAAACTGATCAATCGACCTATGCACGGCGACAAAAGATGCGTGTACTTGTTTCTGCTAAAAATAAAGCTTTACCTGCGGAAGGTAATTTTTCGGTTGCGGTAATTAATGAATCGATAGTGCCATTTGACGACGACGACGCACCAAATATATTGAGCTACCTTCTGTTAACGTCAGACTTAAGGGGCTTTATAGAAAAACCTGGTTATTATTTTAACCATCATGATCAAAAAACCATAGCCGATCTTGACGTCCTAATGTTGACACAGGGCTATCGCCGTTTTTCCTATAGAAATATTCTTGCTGATAAAAACCCGTCCATTACCTTTTTACCGGAGCAGGGAATAGCTATATCAGGTATACTTCGTAACAATACCGGGCTGCCGATAGCTAAAGGGAACATCCGCTTGTTTATACCCGACAAAGCTTACTCTACAACTACTGTTACTGATGCAAACGGTGCATTTAGATTCCCAAACGTTCTCGTTTCTGATACTTCGAAAATAAAGATCAGTGCGCGCGATAATCCCAACAGTAACAATTTGATGCTTTCGTTGGACCCTTTAGTAGGACCGCCATCATCAATTTATATTAATCCGACAGGAGAAGTTACCGATATCGATAATGCGCTACGGCCTTACTTACAGAACAGTAAGAGGCAATTTAATATTCCGCGCACGCTTGAAGGGGTAGTTATTAAAGCCAAGCCGTCTGTCAAAAAAGCCGACCATACAGAGTACGGAGCTTTAAGCGGCTTGAGCATGGTTGCCGACCACACAATTGATGGAGAAAAGTTTAAAGACTGCAACTTTTTTACTGACTGCCTAATATCGGCAGGACTTGGATTGACCTACGACAACAATAACTTTTATATAACCAGAGACTATAATGCTGGAAAAAAAATACCGGTAGCTTATTATGTTAATGGTATGTCTGTCGATTACAATTATCTTCTGAATATCGACACTAAAATGGTAGAAACTGTGGAAATTTTCAATAACGATGGTCTTAGTAGTATCAACAGGACTACTGGCACCAATGGAGTTGTATCCATTGTCACCAAAAAAGTACCCAAGGGTGAAAAAATCTCAAAAGAAGAATTATTAAACTTACTCCCAAAAAACTATGAAGTAGAATTTATACCCGGCGGTTACAGTACGGCCCGCACTTTCTATTCGCCAAAATATGAAAACACTTCAAGTAACCAGGGAGCTACTGATTTTCGCAGTACAATATACTGGAGCCCTGTTGTCTTGACTGACAAATCCGGCAACGGATCGTTCGAGTTTTTTAATTCGGATGGTACGGGCACATATAAAGCTGTTATTGAGGGTATAGACAAAGACGGCAATATAGGCCGTTACATATATCGTTATAAGGTTCAATAGTTTAAAGTGAAAATAGGTCACAAATCAAAGTTGGCCTTTTGATTAGTCCATAAAAACGAATCCATTTTTATAACTTATACGTAAAAAGCTGCGCAGCAAAGTATGTTACGCAGTTTTTTTGTTTCCTGTATTTTGATACTTATCCCCGGCTATATATTAAAAATATCTGGTTAATATTGTTGATATACAACTTAAACTTATCGAACCTGTAACTGTCATACTTATAAATTCCACAATCATATTTTAGTAATTACGATCATGAAAAAAATATTATACATAGTACTACCGGCTGTTATATCATTAGCAGGCTGTTCGGCCATGGTGCAAACCACTGCCTACTCGCCTCCACCACAACCGGTATACACCGACAATTTCGACAATACCAACTATCAAACTGACCAAGTATTTTATGACGAGCTTGCACCTTACGGTACATGGGTAAATTATCCTGATTATGGCTACGTATGGGTTCCGGATGCAGGTCCCGATTTCAGGCCATATGCCACCAATGGTTACTGGGTATATAGCAACTACGGTTGGACCTGGGTATCAAATTATATCTGGGGTTGGGCACCGTTCCACTACGGTCGCTGGTTTTATGACGATTATTACGGTTGGGCATGGTTACCAGGCCATGAATGGGCACCCGCATGGGTTACCTGGGGTAGTTATAATGATAATTTCTGCTGGGCCCCTATTGCACCGCACGTAAGCATGAACGTAGTAGCTACCGGCCAATGGATGCCTGATGCTAACAGTTGGAATGTGGTTTCAGGAAGGCATATGACCCAGGTAAACGTGAATAACTATATTCAGCACAATACTACGGTTATTAACAATATTACCATTGTTAATAATGTAAATACCTACAATGCTAATAACGGTCGGCCGGGTAATAGTAATGGCGGTTACAGATATAACCGAGGTCCACAGGTAGGGGTGATTGAAAGTGTAGCTCATACCAGTATACGACCAGTAACAGTGACCAATAATTCAAGACCTGGTGCACAGGTTTTGTCAAACAATCAGCTTTCGGTCTACCGTCCTGCTATTCAACAGGGAAACAGTAATAGGCCAGCTCCAAGGCAAGTAGAATCCTACAGGCCGGGAAATAATCCGAACAGACGCAATCAAAACCAGCCATTTAACAGGCCGAACAGAGGTCAAAATCCTGAACAGGATCAAAGGTTTAACAGAGGCAATGGCAATCAGAACCCTCAGCCTAATCAGCAACCTAACAATCCTGAACAGGATCAAAGGTTTAACAGAGGCAATGGCAATCAAAACCCTCAGCAAAATCAACAACCAAACAATCCGCAACAGGATACAAGATTTAACAGAGGCAATGGCAATCAGAATCCTCAACAAAATCAACAACCAAACAATCCACAACAGGATCCAAGGGTTAACAGAGGGAATGGTAATCAGAATCCTCAACAAAATCAACAACCTAACAATCCACAACAGGATCCAAGGGTTAACAGAGGTAATGGGAATCAGAACCCTCAACAAAATCAGCAACCTAACAATCCACAACAGGATCAACGGTTTAACAGAGGCGATGGTAATCAGAACCCTCCGCCAAATCAACAGCCAAACAATCCACAACAGGACCCAAGGGTTAACAGAGGTAATGGGAATCAGAATCCTCAACAAAATCAGCAACCAAACAATCCGCAACAAGATCCAAGGTTTAACAGAGGTAACGGTAATCAGAACCCTCAGCAAAATCAACAGCCAAACAATCCGCAACAGGATCAAAGGTTTAACATAGGCAATGGTAATCACAGCCCTCAGCAAAATCAACCGCCAAACAATCGGCAACAAGATCCAAGGTTTAACAGAGGTAACGGTAATCAGAACCCTCAGAAAAATGAGCAACCTAACAATCCACAACAGGAACAAAATCGCCCTCAACCAAATGGACAACAACCTGGACAGAACTTAAACCAACGACCAGCAAATCAAAATGCAAATCCCAGGTTCAGTCCGAATGCACCAAGAAACCGTCAGCAGCAGTCTCCTAAGCCTGACACAAGCAAAAGAGCAAGACCAGCAATAAGGAGCTAAATTCAAAGAAACCCGGTTCATGAACCGGGTTTCTTTTTTAATACTGAAAAGCTCTCATTAAGTCATCTTTTTTCAAAATATACGTTTGTGAATCATCCTTGATAAATTTCCCGGCATTTGCCTGAACATTTGTTTGTGCGAGGTGTTAAAATTTTATAAACCATTTTAATCATGTCGGATACAGCAACAACATTCAGCAAAGAGTTTACAATTGGTGGCGATTTAAAAGTGAATCGCCTAGGGTACGGAGCTATGCGGATTACCGGACGAGGTATCTGGGGGCCACCTAAAGATCATAATGAGGCTATCAGGGTTTTAAAAAGAGCGGTCGAACTTGGTGTTAACTTTATCGACACGGCGGACAGCTATGGACCTCATGTTTCGGAGGAATTGATAGCAGAAGCTTTATACCCCTATCCTACCGGGCTTGTAATAGCTACTAAAGGCGGTCTTTTGCGTACAGGACCGGATCAATGGCCGGTAAATGCCCATCCCGATCATTTAAGAGAAGCGTTGGAAGGCAGCTTAAAGCGATTAAAGGTTGATCGGATCGACTTGTATCAATTACATCGAATAGACCCCAAGGTACCGGCCGAACAAAGCTTCGAGTTCCTTAAGAAAGTACAGCAGGAAGGTAAAGTGAAACATATTGGGTTATCTGAAGTAAACGTAAACGATATCAAAAAAGCACAACAGTATTTCGAAGTAGTATCAGTACAAAACATGTACAGTGTCGACAATCGTCAATGGGAACCGGTGCTGGAGTATTGCCAGGCTAATAATATTGCGTTCATCCCCTGGTTTCCGCTAAATGCCGGCAATGTAGATGCATCGGATAAATTAAACCAAATTGCGCAAAAACGCAACGCAACGGTTCACCAGGTAGCATTAAGCTGGTTATTGCATCATGCTGATAATATATTATTAATTCCTGGTACCTCAAGCGTTGAACATCTCGAAGAAAATATGAAGGCAGCAGAGGTAGAATTATCCAGTGGCGATATGTACATGCTCGATAGCATATCGTCGCAATAATGTTAATAAAAAATTCATAATTCCTTTCACCGGCATAACAACTTGTGCAACTTAAAATAAGTTAGCTACGTATAAAGAGTGGTTATTAGTTTAGTTAAGTTTAGGTGTTAGGTTAATGTAAATCGTACCCTCGCCATAAGCGAGGGTTTTTACTTATCATAATATCAACCCAAAGCCGTAATAACGTCTTTTAAAAAAAATTACTTGAATTAAACCTTTCTGTCATATTCATGTCATATCAAAAACAAAACAAAAACTGAAATAATTTTTACAACCTTAAAAAACAACCCCCTTAGTTTATGAAAAATCTAAAATTGTCATTAATTGCTCTGTTAATGCTTGGTGCATTTTCTTGTACAAAAGACAACAGTGCTTCAACAAGTAGCAGTGTAACAACGGACCAGGCTGCTGATATTGCAGCTAGTTCATTGGCTGAAAACTCAAATGGTTTTGCTTCTGTAACTGACGATGTCGCTGTAAATGCACAAGGTATCGCCTCGGTAAACAGTGGTCTTACCGTTAATTCAACACAAGCAACAGCGTCCGTTCACCAGGCATGCGGAACTACCGTTACAGACAGCGTAACCCGTAATGTTACTGCCGATTCGGTTACAATTAATTATTTCTTCAAGTATGCACATACTTTAAACTGTAATGTAAACAACCAGCCTGACAATATCATCGATACGCTAACTTATAACGGAAGTTTCGATGGCCCAAGGCTGAGCTCTACAAACTCAGGCACCGGTAAAGCCAAAATTGCTGGTTTAACGACAGCCGCAACCAATTTTGTAATAAACGGCGAATTCAAACGTGACGGTTCGTTTCAATCAAAAGTTGGCAACAAGGCATCAGGCAGTAGCCATATTGATATAGTAGGAACTAATATCACATTATCAAAAATGGACCGTAAAATCATAAGCGGTACTGCGACCATCACTATTACCGGAACCGGTCCTAAAGGAAACTCATTCAGCTATACTGGTACTATTACATTCAATGGCGATAACACAGCCACTTTAAAAATTACCGGTGGCTCGTCATATACTATCAACCTGTTAACAGGCTGGAGGGCACGCGTTTAAGACAGCTCTTATTAAATAATTATTTTAAGCCGGTAGCAAAAACTACCGGCTTTTTATTTACACATTGGCAACTCTAAACGGCTTTATGTCAACAGTCTCCCAAACCTTCTGGGTAATATAAGGCTCGCTTTTCTTCCATGCCTCCAACTCTTCATCAGTTTCAAACTGCAGTACCATCACTGAACCAATCATTTTACCATCATCATTCAACATAGCTCCTCCTAAAATAAAATTTCCTTTTTCTTTAAGATCCTTTGCTCCGTCAAGATGATGTGGACGCGTATCCATGCGATTCTGTAACGCATCTTCATGCGTATAGTCATAAGCAGTAACCAGGTATTGCTTCATTTTAGTTTAATTTGTTTTGATAATTCTACCTCCAAAATTAAGATTCTTATAAGCCTTAAAACAGCTTTTTAATCAAAATAAAAATAACTGTATATTTTACATATATTTGTTCTGCCAATAATTGTACTAAAAAAAATGAAGCACAACCTTTACCGCGAATTCCAAAACATATTTAATAAAGAGGCAGAAAAAATATACTTCTCACCTGGCAGGGTTAACCTGATCGGTGAACATATCGATTATAATGGCGGCCTGGTAATGCCCTGCGCTGTTACGTTTGGCACTTACGTTGCCGTAGCGCCGAATAATGATGGCATATTTAGATTCAGAAGCCTGAACTTTGATGACAAATTAGATGTTCCCTTGCAAAAAGAATACAAGAAAACAGGCGAAAGCTGGTTCAACTATCCACTGGGCATCATTGATTATTTTTTAAATGATGGTCACCAATTGCAAGGCTTAGATATGTTGTATTATGGCGACATTCCTATCAGCTCAGGTCTATCATCATCAGCATCGATTGAGGTGGTAACAGGTTATATGCTGAACGATCTATTCAACTCCGGGTATACTAAACTTCAACTGGTACAGTTAAGTAAACAGGTAGAGAACGTATTTATCGGCGTAAACTGCGGTATTATGGATCAGTTTGCCGTTGCCTTTGGAGAAAAAGACAAAGCGTTGGTGCTGAACTGCGATACGCTGGAATATCAGGCTGTGAATACCAATTTGGGCGATTATGTGCTGGCAATCATTAACACAAACAAACCTCGCAAACTGGCCGAATCAAAATATAATGAACGTGTGCAGGAATGCCAGAACGCCTTAAAAGCTTTACAGCAGGAACTCCATATTCAGCATCTATGCGACATTGACGGCAAAACCTTTAAGCAGTATCAGCATCTGATAACCGACAGTATTGTGTTAAAACGTGCTAAACATGTTATTGAGGAAAATGACCGCGTAAAGCTGGCTGCCGAAGCTTTGGCTGCCGGCGATTTATTGTCTTTTGGCCAACTGATGTATGCTTCTCACGATTCTTTAAAGAACCAATACGAAGTAAGCGGTAAAGAACTGGATGCAGTTGTGGAATATAGCCAAACCAACCCCAATGTTGCTGGTGCACGCATGACCGGTGCAGGTTTTGGCGGATGCGCTATCGCCCTGGTGAAAGAAAGCGCTTTCGATGCTTATAGCAAAGAAGTCGCTGAATACTATACTAATAAAATCGGTTATGCTCCTTCAGTGTATAGCTCGTTGATCGGTGATGGCGTAGGGTTATTAAAGGAGTTAATAAAATCCTAATATCTAAACTCTATTTTTAGAAGGATCGCTAACTTTGCATAACTAATCTCTAATCTCTGATTAACTAATCTCCGTACTTGCGTAAACTAAAATTAGACGAATTAAACCGTGCCTCAGTTGAGGAGTTTAAAACTCAGCAGAAACTACCTATTGCTGTAGTGTTGGATGACGTGCGCAGTATGCACAATGTTGGCTCCATATTCCGCACCTGCGATGGCTTCGCGGTTGAGCAAGTTTGCCTTTGCGGCATCACCGGTCAACCTCCTCACCGTGAAATAGAGAAAACTGCGTTGGGTGCAACACAGTCTGTCAATTGGACCTATTATGCTGAACCTTTACAAGCAGTTGAGCAATTACGCGGGGATGGCTATAAAATAATTGCCATTGAGCAGGCTGAGAAAAGCATAATGCTCAATCAATTTGAAACCTCCGAAGGTGAAAAATATGCACTGATTTTTGGCAATGAGGTAAATGGCGTAAGCGATGAGGTGATGAAGGCAATAGACGCCTGCATCGAAATCCCACAGTTTGGCACCAAGCATTCATTTAATATCGTTGTATCGGCGGGTATTGTCCTATGGGACTTCTTCACCAAATTGGTTCATAGTTCATAGATCATGGTTCATACCAATAATTTTTATTGTTAAATTAGCTATCATTTTACTAAGATCTATTGACCATGATCAATGAACTAATAAGTCCATTAGCTAAGAAATTACAAGTAAAACCAGGCAAACACTGGCTGCTTTTTAATGCGCCTGCGAATTATCTTAGTCTACTTGAGCCTATGCCCGACGGAGCAATCGTTTCTTATGAGCCTAAAGGTAATTTTGATGGCGTTCAGTTATTTGTAAAAAACAGCTCGGAGCTTATCGAAAATCTAAAAGTGGTAGTACGTATCCTAAAATCTGATACCGCATTATGGATCATCTATCCAAAGAAAAATTCGGGAATCGAAACCGACCTGACTATGATGGGCGGTTGGAGCGCGCCAGCCGACCACGGGTTGGAGCCTGTTGCATCTGCGGCGATTGATGAAACATGGACCGCATTACGTTTTCGGCCTATTGGTCAGGCAAAAGCATCTAACATTGGTGCCGACGAGATCAGGCAAAATGAATATGGAAAATGGATCGACGTAGATAAAAAGGTCATTACCTTGCGCGAGGATATTAAACAGGCACTCGAGCAAAATCCGCAGGCATTAGCTAATTACGAGAAACTTTCCTGGTCTAACCGCAAAGAATATGTGCTTTGGATATTAACGGCTAAACAGGAAAAAACCCGAGAGGAAAGGCTGGCAAAAATGGTTGAGAAACTGAAGGTTGGTAAGAAGAATCCGGCGGAGAAATAACAAAAAAGCCGGCAAACATACTTGCTTGCACGGCTTAACTTGGGTTTATTAACTGATTGTATTAGAAATGGTTCTTACTTTAAATAACTAATCACTAACCTCCGGTGACTAATCTCTAACCTCAAAACACCTGTTCAAATTGGTTCACCGCATCTTTGCTTTCCAGTATGGAGTGTCCCATTAAAAATTCATCAACTTTACGGGCGCATTCACGGCCTTCAGAAATAGCCCAAACTACCAGAGATTGTCCGCGGCGCATATCGCCAGCTACAAATACTTTGCCGACATTGGTACGGTAAACACCTTCTTTAGCTTTTACGTTTTTGCGCTCATCCAGGTGAACATTTAGGCTGTTCAGCATACCTTCATGCTGTGGATGCACAAAGCCCATCGCCAGAAATACACGCTGGCATTCTATCTCACGTTCTGAGCCTTCCACTTCGACAAACTTCATCGGTCGGCCCATGATATCGGTTTCCCAGGTTACGTCCGTAACCTTTAAAGCTCTCAAGTTGCCATCGGCATCTCCTAAAAACTCTTTGGTATTGACACCCCAATATCTTTGGCAACCTTCTTCATGGCTGGAAGTTGTTTTCAATATCATTGGGTATGACGGCCATGGCATATTGCTTGTACGGTCAACAGGCGGCTTCATCATCACTTCAAACTGATGGATTGATTTCGCACCTTGACGGTTAGATGTACCTACACAGTCGGAGCCGGTATCACCCCCGCCGATGATTACAACATCCTTACCGGTTGCCAGTATGTCTTCCGCCTCAAAACCAATATTGCTTACACGTTTATTTTGTTGTTTCAGGAAGTCCATCGCAAAATGGATGCCTTTCAATTCACGTCCCGGGATAGGCAAGTTACGTGGAATTGTTGATCCGCCGGCCAATACCACTGCATCATTGTTGCGTACCAGTTCATCAGCAGCTATATCTTTACCTACTTCTACATTACATTTGAAAACAACGCCGTCTTCTTCCATTACCTGAACGCGACGCTCAACTACCCATTTTTCCAGTTTAAAATCTGGGATACCATAACGAAGCAAGCCCCCTGGTTTGTCATCGCGCTCGTAAACTGTTACGGCATGACCAGCTTTAACCAATTGCGCAGCAGCAGCCAAACCAGCAGGACCGGAACCTACCACAGCTACCTTTTTACCTGTTTTTACAAGTGGTGCGGTACGCTTAACCAAATTCTTCTCGTATGCTATCTCGATAATATGTTTTTCGATCTCCTCGATAGCTACCGGCGGTTTGTTGATACCCAATACACATGCCGATTCGCATGGCGCAGGACAAATTCTGCCTGTAAACTCCGGGAAGTTGTTAGTTGATGATAATAGCTGGTAAGCCTCCTCCCAGTTTTTACGATACACAGCATCGTTAAACTCTGGAATAATATTACCCAGCGGACAGCCTGAATGGCAGAATGGAATACCGCAATTCATGCACCGTGCCGATTGCTCATTCAACTTTTGCTCCGGATACAGGCCCTCAAACTCCTTATAGTTCTTTACACGTTCTGCCGGAGATACTTTATCGGGAAGTTCCCTGTTATACTCTTTAAATCCTGTTGCTTTTCCCATAAAATATTAGCTGATAGTTTGATACTCTGCTTTTTGTAATACCGCTTTATAATCTTTCGGAAATACTTTCACGAACTTAGCTGAAGCCACATTCCAGTTTTTCAAAAGATCTTGTGCTACTTTACTTCCGGTCAGGCTTACATGTTTCTTCAATAGGACGATGATCTGTTCTGAATCCTTTTCCGTCAATGGATCAAGATCGACCATCTCCTTGTTGCAGTTGTCGGCAAATGTATTTTCAGGATCATAAACCCATGCAATACCGCCGCTCATACCTGCAGCAAAGTTGCGTCCGGTGCTTCCCAATATCAGGGCGCGTCCACCAGTCATATACTCACAACCGTGATCGCCTATGCCTTCAACAACTGCAGTAGCACCTGAGTTACGTACGGCGAAGCGTTCACCGGCCATACCGCGGATAAAAACTTCACCTGAAGTTGCACCATAGAGCGCTACGTTACCTATAATGATATTCTCTTCAGGAGTGAACTTGGCGTCAGCAGAAGGATAGATAGCTAACTGTGCACCTGAAAGACCCTTACCTACGTAGTCGTTGGCTTCGCCTTCCAATTCAAAAGAGATACCTTTTGTATTGAATGCACCAAAGCTTTGCCCCGCTGAACCCTTGAATTTATAGTTTATGGTGTTATCCGGCAACCCGGCTGAACCATATTTCTTGGAAATCTCATTAGATAACATTGTGCCGATAGTACGATCTGTGTTCTTTACGTCGAATGATGCAAAGACCGGTGTTTTATCTTCCAGCGCTACTTTAGCGCTTTCCAATAATTTCCAATCAAGGATCGTATCCATACCATGATCCTGTTTTTCGCTGTTATACAGCGTCATACCTTTCGGATTGTTAACGGGATGCAGTATGCCTGACAGGTCGATATGATTTACCTTCCAGTTTTTCAGTCCGTCTTTCACTTTCAGGAACTGAACACGACCTACCATTTCGTTAATGGTACGGAAGCCCAGTTCAGCCATGATCTCACGCAGTTCCTCAGCCATAAAGCGGAACAGGTTTACGATGTGTTCAGGCTTACCGGTGAACAATTTCCTTAATTCAGGATCTTGTGTGGCCACACCTACAGGACAAGTATTCAGATGGCATTTACGCATCATGATACAACCGCCGGCAACAAGCGCTGCAGTAGCTACGCCCCATTCTTCGGCGCCCATTAAAGCTGCTATAGCAAGATCGCGACCAGTTTTAAGCTGACCGTCTGTCTGCAATACCACGCGGCTGCGCAGTTTGTTACGAACCAGCGTCTGATGTGCTTCGGCAAGGCCAAGTTCCCAAGGCAAACCAGCGTGTTTTATTGAGCTGATTGGCGATGCACCTGTACCGCCGTCGTATCCAGCGATCAGAATTACGTCGGCATGTGCTTTGGCAACACCCGCAGCAATTGTACCTACACCTGCTTTTGATACCAATTTCACATTGATACGCGCAGCACGGTTGGCATTCTTTAAGTCGAATATTAATTGGGCCAAATCCTCGATAGAGTAAATATCGTGGTGCGGCGGAGGAGAGATCAAACCTACTCCAGGAGTTGAGTGACGTACTTTAGCGATCCACTCGTCAACCTTATGCCCTGGCAGCTGACCACCCTCGCCCGGTTTTGCGCCCTGGGCCATTTTTATTTGCAGCTCATCAGCGTTACTCAGGTAATTTGAGGTTACGCCAAAACGTGCAGAAGCCACTTGTTTGATAGCCGAACGCATTGAGTCGCCATTTGGCAATAACTCATAGCGCATTTCGTCTTCACCACCTTCACCTGTATTGCTCTTACCGCCTATACGGTTCATAGCTATAGCTAGAGTGCTGTGCGCTTCATGAGAGATCGAACCGAATGACATCGCACCCGTTGCAAAACGCTTCATGATACTTTCTGCAGGTTCAACTTCTTCCAGCTTAACTGATTCACGGTGATGTGCAAAGTCTAGTAATCCACGTATAGTAAAGTGCTTTTCTCCTTGCTCGTTGATCTGCTTCGCATAGTTTTTGTAGATCGAGTAATCGTTCATGCTGGTAGCATGCTGCAATAAATGCACGGTAGTTGGATTGAACAAGTGCTCCTCGCCTCTGCGTTTCCACTGATAGATACCGCCTTCAGGCAATAAAAGATTTTCATTTTTACTGCTGCCGAAACCAATCTTGTGCTTACAAAGTGATTCGCGAGCGATTTCGTCCAGGCCTAAACCACCGATACGGGTTACACCGCCGGCGAAATAACGGTCGACAACCTGCTTGTTGATACCCAATATCTCAAATATCTGCGAGCCGTGATAGGATTGCAGGGTTGAGATACCCATTTTAGAGAATATCTTTAATAAACCATCGCAGACGGCTTTTACATAATTCTTAGTTAGTGTTTTTACATCCAGGCTGGTTTCCAGGCTGCCATTATTCTTGATAGTATCAATAGTAGAAAGCGCCAGGTATGGGTTGATGGCTGTAGCACCGAACGCCAGCAAAGTAGCAAAGTGATGCACTTCCCAAGCGTCGCCAGCTTCAACAACCAAACCTACAGCACCACGAAGGCCTTTACGCACCAAATGATGGTGAACAGCAGATACCGCCAAAAGTGATGGAATTGGCGCATGTTCTGAGTCGATGGCACGGTCTGAAAGGATCAATACCTCAAATCCCTCATCTACAGCATCTTCCGCATAACGACAAAGTCTTGCAATACCTTTTTCCAATGAACCTGCCATACCGTCGGCAACAAAATAACATTGCAGCGTTTTGGCATGGAACATACCGGTATCGATACTTCTCAGTTTTTCCAGATCATGGTCAACCAGGATCGGGTGCTTCAAAGCAACGCAATGACAATGCATTTTATCTTCATCAAGCAGGTTGCCATTGTTACCAATAAAGGTTGCAAGGCTCATTACTAAACGCTCGCGGATCGGATCGATCGGCGGATTAGTTACCTGCGCAAAGAATTGCTTGAAGTAGCTCGATAAATGTTGTGGCTTATCAGACAATATAGCCAAAGGCACGTCGGTACCCATTGACCCTACGGGCTCCTTACCATCAACAGCCATTGGTTTGATGATGGTCTCGATATCTTCGCGGGTGTAACCAAACACCTGCTGATAACGGAACACAGCGCTTGGAGATAACGACGCGAAAGCCAAGCGAGGCTCTGCCAAATCTTCCATGCGTATTTTATAGTTTTCAAGCCACTGTCCGTAAGGCTGGCGTGAAGCTATTGTTTTCTTTATTTCTTCATCAGTGATGATCTTACCCTTATCGGTATCAATCAGCAACATTTTACCAGGCTGCAAACGGCCTTTGCGTAAAACGGTTTTATCGTCAATGGTCAATACACCTGCTTCTGACGCGGCAATAACACGACCATCACTGGTAATCACAAAACGCAGCGGACGCAGACCATTTCTGTCCAGCAAGGCCCCGATCAACTTACCATCGGTAAAAGTTATAGCAGCCGGACCGTCCCATGGTTCCATCAAAGTAGCATGATATTCGTAAAACGCTTTCTTGATCGGATCCATTTGCTCGTTGCCGTCCCATGCTTCAGGGATCAGCATCATCATTACGTGCGGTAATGAGCGGCCGGTATGAAGTAAAACTTCAATGATATTATCCAAACAGGCTGAGTCTGATTGATTATTGTCAATCACCGGCAATAACATTTCCATCTCTTCACTGGTGAAATAAGATGAAACATATGATTTTAAGCCAGAATAGAACCAGTTCAGGTTACCTGTTAAGGTATTGATCTCACCGTTGTGAGCAATCAGCCTGAATGGCTGAGCCAGCTTCCATGAAGGAAAAGTATTTGTTGAGAAACGTGAGTGGATCATGGCAAGGCCAGATGCAATACGCGGATCCCTTAGATCTGCAAAGTATTTACGCAGCTGGTAAGTAGTCAGCTGGCCTTTATAAATAATGGTTTTGCAAGAGAATGAAGTAAAATAAAAATGCTCACCAGCCCCAGGGATAGTTTCGGTGATAGTTTTATTGATATATCTTCTTAAAACGTAAAGCTTACGCTCAAAGTCATTTACATTGGTAATGTTGTGTGGCCTTAAAACAAATAATTGCTCCACATCTGGCTCTGCCAGATGAGCGGTCTCTCCTATCACGGATGAATCCACAGCCAACTTGCGGTAACCTAATTTTTGAAGACCCAATTTGTCAAGCGCATTGGCTATCACCATGCGGCACGCCTTTTTCAGTGAAGAATCTTTAGGGAAAAATATCATCCCTACGCCATACTCTCCCGGTTCAGGCAAACTGATCTCCAGGTTTGAGCATTCATCCATCAAAAATTCATGGGGTAATTGTAGCAAAATACCTGCACCATCGCCGGTTTCAGGATCACAGCCGCAAGCACCGCGGTGTTCCATATTCTCCAGCATGGTAAGGGCATCATCTATAATCTGGTTGGATTTATGGCCGTGTATATTGGCTATAAACCCGGTTCCGCACGAGTCGTGTTCAAATTCAGGCCTGTAAAGGCCCTGCTGGGGGTTATCGGTTTGATCCATCTTCAATCTCTCAGTTATATTAATATTCCACTTAGGTCGGTAATTACGAAATTACAAATTAATAATCTTTTTTGTAATATAGTTAGTAATTTTTCAGATTATGATAAAAAATATTACTTATATCATATTTAAATTTAAATTTTGTTAATAATTCAAGTTTCATTATAACATTTTCATAATCGCATATTAACATTTAATATGCCTGCATAGCAATAAAAAATCCCCTCATCAGAACGAAATGTTGCAAAATGAGGCAATTTTTAGCCCATTGCATTATAAAATTGATAAAATGCAGGCGTTTATTTTGAGATTCTTCCACTTTTCAGCTTAGTCCGGAATATGCTGATTTGTCGTTATATTCTAAAAACATGAGTTTTTAAGAATTATTACCTTTGCGCAAATGAATACACCCGCTAAAAATAAAGCCGTGTTCCTGGACCGCGACGGAGTACTAAACCAGGAAATGGGCGACTATGTATGCCGACTGGAAGATTTCCATGTACTGGAACACAATATCGAGCCTCTAAAAACTTTGCAAGACAAAGGATACTTATTAATAGTTGCTACCAACCAGGGTGGCCTCGCCAAGGGCTGGTATACCGAAGAAGAACTCGGTAAAATGCATGCTCAATTAAGAGAGGTATATGCGAAGCATGGGGTAGAATTTACCGATATTTTCTATTGCCCCCATCATCCTAATTTCACTGGTGAATGTGACTGCCGCAAACCCAAACCCGGTTTACTGTTGCGCGGTATAAAAAAATATAACATCGATCCTTCCAAATCTTATTTCATAGGCGATCGCGAACGTGATGTGGAGGCAGGTACAGCGGCAGGTGTAAAGGGAATACTGATCAACAGTGATCAGCCTATAAGTGATGTATTGGATTTGATTGAGTGATGTCTGGTGGCAGTCGGATTGGTCGCATTGGTTGAAGATGTTACAAAAACCATTTGCAGTTAATCCAACTTTATAACAAATAAAATTAAGAATTTAAATTTACATTTAAACTGGCAACTAATACAACCAATAAAACCGCTACAACCAACATGAAGTTGAGCCCCTACCTTAAAAATCTCGATTCATTTATTGCTGCAATTATAGGCTATTATGCCATCTACTTATTCACTTCTTACAGTGGTGTAGGGCTTTCACCCGATTCGATCATGTATGCCAGTACAGCTACCAATTTGCAGGCACATGGATCAATCTTAACCTTTAATAAGGGGCCACTGGTGTTTTTCCCGGTTTTTTATCCAGTATTTCTTGGTATTATCCAGTTTATTACTCGTGTTGATCCTATCATTGCCGGGGCAACCATCAACAGTTGCCTATTTGCGGCAGTCATATTTACCACTGGTTGGATACTGGAGAAATTCACCTCGCACGCAAGGATTTATAAATGGTTGATATTGATAGCTGTGATACTAAGTCCCGGCCTATTGAATATATATAGCTACCTATGGTCTGAGACTTTATTTATATTCGAATCTCTCCTTTTCATTATTGCATTCCGGCATTATCTACAATCGCACACCACAAAAGCGCTGCTGATTGCAGCCTTTATTACAGCTATTATTTGCATCACCCGCTATGCAGGCATTACTATAGTTGCTACGGGTGGTTTGATGTTATTACTGGATACCGAGCTACCGATTAAGAAAAAAATAAAGCATATCCTTATATACGGATCTGTGTCGATCTCACTACTGGTCGGTAACCTGATCATGAACCGCATCAATACCGGTTTAAGCACCGGCACACGCGAGCCGTCTATAACGCCGTTTGTAGACAACCTCCATTATTTCGGCACTGTTATATGGGATTGGGCCGCGCTGCGAACGGATGCTGCTGATCCTTATGCTGCTTTTATTACTTCTTTTATTCTGTTGGCCCTTATTGGGATCCTTGCCTGGAAAACCTACAAACGCCACATTGATACAGTTGAAAACATCGTAATTGCCTTCGCGCTGGTTTATGGTTTGTTTATCGTGGTTTCGGCCAGTATATCGAGGTACGAGCGTATCAACAGCAGGCTCATTGCTCCAATGTTTATTCCTTTGCTAATAGCATGTACCAGTTGGGTGCCTGATGTGTTAAGGTTGATTAAAAACCAGGCAGCAAAATACACTTTATCTGCTGTTGCTATTCTATTAATGCTGGCCTTCGAATATTCAACAGTTTTGGTGGATTATCAGCGCTATGATGATGAATCTGACTACGGCGTGCCAGGCTATAGCGATGACAGCTGGAACAAATCCGAGTTTGTTCAATATTTAAGGAAACATCAGCATCAATTTAAACCAGGTATACCTATATACAGCGATGCAGACGAAGCGGTTTATTTATTTACGGGCATGTCGTCAACCTTGATACCACATAAACTGCAAACCAACCTGATACAGAAGATGTATGCCGAAAAACGATTTTACCTGATCTGGTTTGATAATTTATACAACTCAGAATTGATCAGTCTGCTGGATATTATGGCGCATAAAAAATTGGTGAAAATTGGCAGTGCCAAAGAAGGCGAGATCTACTATTATGATGAGGCAGCGAAGTAATATACTATGAAGAGGCGGAATTTCCTACAAAGTGCCGGCATACTTAGTATTGCTCCGTTGCTCACAACGGGAGCTACCACTGATAATACAACTCAAAAACTTCGATCTACCAATACCAGGACAATTTGGTTAAACTATCTTCAGAACTTGGCCCTTCCAGTATTGACTGCATTAGCTGCAGGCCGCCTCAAAGAAAAAATGCCGGTAGAAGCCGGGAATCCTGATCTGATCAAAGAAAGGACTAAATACACCCATCTGGAGGCATTCGGGCGGCTACTATCCTGTATTGCTCCTTGGTTACAGTTGGAACACTTAAGTGCAGAAGAAAAAAAACTACAGGACAAATATTTTAAACTGGCACTAAGAAGTATCCAAAACGCAGTTGATCCGGGCGCTAAAGATTACATGAATTGGGGCGATGAAGGTGGTCAACCACTAGTGGATGCCTCTTTTTTTGCTTATGCCCTTTTACGATGCCCTAAATTATGGCAGGGTTTAGAACAGCGAACTCGAAGCCGTGTAATTACCTGCCTGAAAAAGACCCGAAGAATCAAGCCTCCTGAAAACAACTGGCTATTATTTGCCGCCATGATCGAAACTTTTTTTATTACGGTAAATGAAACACATGATAAAAACAGGATTGATTATGCTATACAGCGGCATACAGAGTGGTATAAAGGCGACGGGCTTTATGGAGATGGAGCAGAATTTCACTGGGACTATTATAACAGCTATGTCATCCACCCCTATCTTTTTGATATTTTAAAAATCATAACTGAGAAATATCCTGAATTTGAACCAGTAAGAAAAAAGGTTTCAGATCATAATTCCAGATATGCCGTAATACAGGAGCGCCTGATCGCTTCCGATGGTACTTACCCGCCGATAGGCCGGTCAATTACGTATCGCACGGGCACTTTTCATCATCTGGCCAATATGGCTTTGCATAAACAGCTGCCTTCACAGTTGAATGTGGCACAAGTAAGATGTGCGTTGACGACAGTTATAGAAAAAGTGACCTCGTCTCCGGAAATGTTTGATGCAAACGGATGGCTCCGGATAGGTTTGTATGGGCATCAACCCACCCTGGCTGAGAATTATATCTCGACAGGCAGTTTGTATTTATGTGCTGCCATTTTGCTTCCACTAGGCTTACCGGAATCTGACCCGTTCTGGAGCTCTCCTGACGAGAACTGGACTTCAAAAAAAGAATGGCGCGGCATTAATATGCCGGCTGACCACAGCTCCTGATTTTTTCAAATGTCATTTTAGTCGACATAAAATTCATTCATAACAATTTTATTATTTTGATTTCACGATCAACTCCCTATATTTGCAACACTTCATCTATAGCATTACTATACAAAATGAACGGGTTCAACATACATCATCTTCATTTGCATCATCGCCATCATATGGCGACCAGATAATGTCTGTTTCTACGAGAAATATCACCCCCTGTTTATTTATAATACCTTTAAATTTAATTTGTGAAAACACTTAAAATAGCCATCCAGAAATCGGGAAGGCTCAACGAAAAATCTGTTGAATTACTAAAGAATTGCGGCCTTGACTTCGACAATTACAAAAGCTCGCTAATTTCAGGCGTATCTAATTTTCCACTCGAGATCCTCTTCCTGCGCGATGACGACATCCCAGAGTATGTTCAGGATGGTATTGCGGATCTGGGTATTGTGGGCGAGAACGTCATCCAGGAAACCGAAGTTGAGGTAAGCTATTTGCAACGTCTTGGATTTGGCAAATGCTCATTAAAAATTGCCATACCTAATTCTCTTCATATAGATGATGTAACAGAATTGAGTGGAAAATCAATCGCGACCACTTACCCTGTGATATTGGGTAAATACCTGAAAGAAAAAAATATCAATGCCGAAATACGCACCATCTCCGGTTCCGTTGAAATTTCACCCGGTTTAGGATTGAGCGACGCTATCTGCGATCTTGTGTCTACCGGAGGAACGCTTAAAAGCAATGGTTTAAAACCCTTCTGCAATGTAATGTCGTCGGAAGCCATTCTGATAGGCAAATCAGGCATTGAAGATCACGAGCACGTACAGGAATTATTACAACGCGTTCAATCGGTACTGAGAGCTAAGGAAACCAAGTACGTAGTATTGAATATTCATAAAGACAATTTGGATAAAGCGATCGCATTGCTGCCGGGTGTAAAAAGTCCATCTGTGGTACCTTTAGCAGAAGAAGGTTGGGTTGCAGTGCATACCGTAATACCGGAAAATGATTTCTGGGACAGGATCAATCTTCTTAGACAGGCAGGTGCACAAGGCATTACCGTAATGCCGATCGAAAAAATCATATTTTAGAAAGTTGGCGGTTGACAGTTAGCAGTTTGCTTTTTAAACTGCTAACTGCCCACTGCAAACTGCAAACTAACAATGAAGACATACAACTATTCAGATTTAAGCAAACAGGATATTCAAAAGCTGGTCCAACGCAATGTGGACCCTGCTGATGAGATACGTAATGTGGTCGAAGACATCATCAATAATGTCCGTGCCCAAGGCGACCGCGCTTTGCTGGATTACGCCGCCAAATTTGATAAAGTTGAATTAAAAAGCCTATCAATTGGTAAAGATGAGTTAGCTCAATTGGCTTCGGAATTGCAGCCAGAACAAAAGAAAGCTCTGGACGCCGCTTATAATAACATCCGCAAGTTCCACGAGAGCCAGCTACATACCGAATTAAAGGTTGAAACTATGCCGGGTGTAACATGCTGGCGCGAATTGAGGCCGATTGAAAGAGTTGGTCTTTATATCCCTGGCGGAACTGCAGTTTTACCAAGTACTTTTTTAATGCTGGGCATACCCGCCCGCATAGCTGGCTGTCATGAAATTGTAGTATGTTCCCCACCTCAAAAAAATGGTAAGATCAACGCTTATATCGCTTATGTTGCTCAATTATTGGAGATAGAAAAAGTATACCTGACAGGCGGCGCACAGGCCGTTGCTGCCATGGCTTATGGCACCGAAAGTATTTTTAAAGTCGACAAGATATTTGGCCCAGGTAATCAGTATGTTACCAAAGCAAAAACTATCATTCAATCTACTACCAATACTGCTATCGACATGCCTGCCGGGCCATCGGAAGTACTGGTGATTGCTGATGACAGCGCTGTTCCGGCTTATGTGGCAGCCGACCTGCTGGCACAGGCAGAACACGGGATAGACAGCCAATCAGTATTGGTAACTACATCTCCACAGTTTGCAGAAAAAGCTATAGAAGAACTCGACAGGCAATTACCTGTATTGCCGCGTGCGACAATAGCAGGCAAAGCGATTGACAATTCCTATATCGTTGTAGTAAACGATCTGGATGAGGCAATCCAATTCAGTAATGAGTATGCGCCTGAACATCTAATATTAGCTACTGCAAACTGGCAACAGCTAACTACCAGCATTATCAACGCAGGCTCGGTATTCTTAGGGAATTTGACACCGGAAAGTGCTGGTGATTATGCTTCAGGAACCAATCACACGTTGCCTACAAGTGCTTATGCACGAGCTTATTCGGGTGTGTCAGTTGATTCTTTTGTTAAGAAGATCACTTTTCAGCATATCAGTCCAGAAGGGATACAAAGCATAGGTCGGACAGTGGAGGTTTTGGCTGAATTGGAAGGTTTACAGGCGCACAAGAATGCGATAAGTGTTAGGATGAAATTTTAGAATGAAAAAGATTTGCTTTATATTCTGCTGGGTGGTTCTAGTTGCTTGTAAAAGCAATAAAAAATCTAATGCAACAGACACGGTGGCAAACTTAACTAGATCAAAAACCACATCTAAACACAAAGACACGACGCATTTTACCATTACGCCATACAAATTGATTGATGATTATATGGTGATTGATACCGGCGAATACTCAAACGAAGGTCCGATGACCGGTGGGTCATATGCTATAATAAAAAAAAATGGGGTAGTTATTGATACAATTGACCTTGATTATGGGATGAAGGAATTGGGAAATAAAACTTATTTCTATCATAAATTAGAGCAGGAAATAGGGTCGACTGAATATGATTTTAAAAGAACTTTAATGCTTCAAGAAGGTAATTTCTTTTTAATTACCAACGATAAAAAGACTGCATTTAATAATTTAACATCGGGCTTTGATGATTATTTTTCCTCACCGAGCGTAATTAATCGAAAAATTTATTTTTGGAGTTTAGATAAGATTGACACTGTTGGAACGCTAAAAGTTTCAGCAACGGAGTTTGATCCATTCACTCGAAAAGCCAAAAGCTATTTTTTATTGAATGATATTCTTGAAACTGATGATAGCAACCATTTTTCATTGCCATACATTAAAAATGACACCATTTATTTTGTTGCCGGGAAAGATAAATTAATGAAGTTTTCAAAAACTTTTCAATCTTATAATTAAGAATGTTTGACATTAATAACATATTAAGAGAAAATATTAAAAACCTAACCCCCTACTCATCCGCACGCGACGAGTTTCAGGGAGAGGCAAGTGTATACCTGGATGCCAATGAAAATGCATTTGGTTCTCCATTGGATCAGAACTACAATCGCTACCCTGATCCTTTACAATATGAGGTAAAAAAGCGTCTGAGCGAGATCAAAGGCGTTCCGCCACGTAATATCTTTTTGGGCAATGGCAGTGATGAAGCGATTGATATCCTGGTAAGAGCTTTCTGTAACCCGGGTGTGGATAACGTGATCCTGGTGCCGCCAACTTATGGCATGTATGAAGTATCGGCCAATATTAATGATATCAGAATAAAGAAAGTACCGCTAACAGAAGAGTTCCAACTTAACCTGGAAGGCATTGCAGAGGCAATTGATGAACATACCAAGTTAATCTTCGTTTGTTCGCCAAACAATCCTACGGGTAATTCCATCAACCGAGAAGATGTGGAAACGCTTCTTGCTAATTTTAAGGGAATTGTGGTGGTTGATGAAGCTTATATTAACTTCAGCAGACAGAAAACCTTTATACAGGAACTAACGGAATATGCGAACCTGGTAGTCTTGCAAACCCTGTCAAAAGCCTGGGGATTGGCAGGTCTGCGCGTGGGTATGGCCTTTGCCAGCGAAGAGATTATCGAGGTGATGAATAAGGTGAAACCGCCTTATAACATCAATGATGCCTCGCAGCAACTTGCTTTGAAAGCTTTGCAAAATGTAGACCAGGTAAACGAGTGGATTAAAGAGACTTTAATTCAACGCGACAAACTGGTACTTGAATTAAAAGATTACGAGTTCGTGATCGATATTTATCCTTCGGATGCTAATTTTATCCTGGTGAAAACAACAGATCCAAGGGGGATTTATAGTCATCTGGTGCAGCAAGGGATCATTGTCCGTGACCGTTCAAAAGTGACCCTTTGTGAGGGATGCTTGCGCATAACAATAGGAACCCCCATCGAAAACAACATTTTATTAGAAGCTTTAAAAAACTATAAATGAGCGCACCAAAGAAAATATTATTCATTGACCGTGATGGTACGCTGATATTGGAAACTGCTGATGAGCAGATTGACTCGTTTGCAAAATTGGAGTTTTATCCTGGCGCATTGCCATGGCTATCCAGAATTGCAAAAGAACTCGATTTTGAACTGGTAATGGTAACTAACCAGGATGGTTTGGGTACTCCGTCTTATCCTGAAGACACATTTTGGCCCATACAAAACTTTGTATTAAAAGCTTTTGAGAACGAAGGCGTAAAGTTTTCAGGCTTTGCAATCGACAGAACTTTTCCGCATGACAACGCTCCTACCCGTAAACCGGGCACAGCCTTGCTTAGCAAATATATCGGCAACGACCAATATGACCTGAAAGGTTCATTTACTATTGGAGATCGTAAAAACGATATCATATTAGCCCAAAATTTAGGTGCGAAAGCCATTTGGCTAAATAACGGCTCGCATTTAGGTAGCGGTGAATTTACCCAGGAACAGCACGATGCCCTGGAAAATGTTATTGCCCTTGAAACTACCGACTGGCAAAAAGTATATGAATTTTTAAAAGTAGGCGAGCGTGTTGTTGAACACCGCCGTACTACCAAAGAAACTGATATTTATATTAAACTCAACCTTGATGGTAAGGGTACAGCCAAAGTATCTACAGGCATTCATTTCTTTGATCACATGCTGGATCAGATTGCGCGCCATGGCAACATCGACCTGGAAATTGATGCAAAAGGCGATTTGCATATCGATGAGCACCACACTATTGAAGATACAGGCATCGCATTAGGCGAAGTATTTGCCACTGCTTTAGGTGATAAACGCGGCATAGAACGTTATGGCTTCAGCCTGCCAATGGATGATTGCCTTGCGCAGGTGGCCATCGATTTTGGTGGAAGGAACTGGCTGGTATGGGATGCCGAATTTAAACGCGAGAAGATTGGCGAGATGCCTACGGAAATGTTTTATCATTTCTTTAAGTCATTCTCAGATGCGGCTAAATGCAATCTGAATATCAAAGCCGAGGGACAAAATGAGCATCATAAAATAGAAGCTATTTTTAAAGCTTTTGCCAAAACAATAAAAATGGCTGTTAAGCGTGATGTGAATAATATGGTGTTACCGTCCACCAAGGGCGTTCTTTAAGTTGGCAGTTGTCAGTTTGCAGTTTGCGCACATTGCCCGACTACAAACTTTGACTGCCACTACAAACTAATAACTGCAAACTGAATGATAGGTATAATAAGATACGGAGCCGGAAATATTTTTTCACTAACTGCCGCGTTGGATAGGTTAGGCATAAAATATGGCATGGTGAATAGTGAAGCAGATTTTGAACAATTTGACCGCTATATCATACCCGGTGTTGGGCATGCCGGTGCCGCCATGAACAAGCTGCAGCAAAGTGGTATGGTCAAAAAAATAAAGGCTTTACAGAAGCCCACACTAGGTATTTGTGTCGGTATGCAGTTGCTTACGACTCATTCAGAAGAGGGTGATGCTAATATGCTGAATATCTTTCCGATAAAGACCAAACGGTTTACTGATAGCGCCGAATACAAGGTTCCGCATACCGGCTGGAATCAGGTTTACAGCGAAAAAGAGAACCCGCTATTTAAAAATATTCCGAACGGATCACATTTTTACTTTGTACATTCATACTTTATTGAGTTCAATGATGGATGTACATTGGCTTCAGCAGATTATAGTATAAAATTTTCGGCATCAATTTGGAAGGATAACTTTTTCGGAGTGCAGTTTCATCCAGAAAAGTCAGGTAAATTTGGCGAAGTACTACTAACTAATTTTTCAAACTTATAAAGCGATGTATATAATTCCGGCGATAGATATTTTAAATAAACGTGTTGTAAGGCTGCGCGAGGGCAATTACGAGCAGGTAACTGAATACGATGTTACCCTCGAGGAAATGATCGAAAAATACAAGTCGTATGGTACCGATTTCATCCATATTATCGACCTGAATGGTGCTAAGAACGATTTCAGCAACCAGCAATACCTTTTTGATGTGATCCGTAAAACGGATATGAAGGTACAATATGGCGGCGGCATTCGTAGCATAGATAAAGTAAAGGAACTAATCGACGCCGGCGTGCACCGCGTAATTGTTGGCACACAGGCAATCACCAATCCAAGCTTTTTGCCTGATTTGGGTAAAGAGATCTGCGGAAAAGACAAATGCTCAGACCAGGTGATCGTGGCGATAGATGTACTGGACGAAGTGATCAAATACTCAGGCTGGATGGAAAGCTCCCCTATCAAACTGATGGATTATGTTGACAGATGTTTGCAACTGGGATTTTTTCGTTTCCTGTGTACAGATATCAACAAGGATGGCAAGCTGGCAGGTGCAGGTATTGATTTGTATCAGAAGCTGCTTGATCACTCACCGTTTATTAAATTGATCGCATCAGGCGGTGTTAGTTCGATGAAAGATATTGAGGACCTTAGCAAAATAAAGGTGGAATCCGTTGTAGTGGGAAAGGCCATCTACGAGGGACGCATCAATATCGATGAGATCAAAAATTGGAATTTGAAATCACTAATTTCAATATGAGCCTCGCCAAACGGATTATCCCTTGTTTAGATGTTAAAGACGGCCGCACAGTAAAAGGTGTAAACTTTGTCGACCTGCGCGACGCAGGTGATCCGGTTGAATTAGCATGGAACTATTCTAACCAGGGCGCTGATGAACTGGTATTCTTAGATATCACTGCAACTCATGAGCGTCGAAAAACGATGGTGGAGTTGGTAAAGGCCGTAGCAAGACAGATCAACATTCCCTTCACCATAGGTGGCGGCATTAACGAAATTGCAGACGCGGATGCACTTTTAAATGCTGGGGCGGATAAAATATCCATCAACTCCGCAGCTGTACGTAATCCTGCCTTGATTGATGAATTAGCAAAAGCGTTCGGTGTTCAGTTTGTGATAGTAGCCGTTGACACACGCAATATTGAGGGTAAAAACATTGTTCATCTTAACGGTGGTCGTATACCAACTGAAAAAGAAACTTTCGATTGGATATTGGAAGCAGAAAACCGCGGTGCGGGAGAAATATTGCTCACATCCATGGATCATGATGGCACCAAAGGTGGTTTCGACAACCAATTTTTGAAACAGGTAAACGATGCAGTTCACATCCCGGTAATTGCTTCTGGTGGTGCTGGCTGTGTACAACACTTTGTTGACGTATTTGAAAAATCTAATGTGGATGCGGCTTTAGCGGCGTCAGTATTCCACTACGGTGAGATTTTGATCCCTGATCTGAAGGAGGTGTTGAAGCAAAATCATATTGAAATAAGAACTACTAATTAATCCGTAAAGGAAAATAGATATAATGACTATTGATTTTAATAAAAGCGACGGCTTAGTTCCGGTAATCATCCAGGATGAGCAAACCCTTGAGGTGCTTATGCTGGGCTATATGAACCAGGAAGCATACGATAAAACCGTTAAGGAGAATATTGTTACCTTTTTTTCGCGGTCAAAAAACCGCTTATGGACAAAAGGAGAAACAAGCAATAATTTCCTCCATGTAAAAAGCATAGCGCTGGATTGCGACAATGACACTTTATTAATAAAAGTAAAAGCCGACGGTCCTACCTGTCATACTGGGGCAAGAAGCTGCTTCAACACCGAATACAACCAAAACTTTATACTGCAATTAGAGCAGATCGTTAAGGACCGTTACGAGAATCCGAAAGAAGGTTCATACGTTAATAAGCTGCGCGAAAAGGGTTTGAATAAGATAGCGCAAAAAGTAGGCGAAGAAGCCGTAGAAACCGTGATAGCTGCTTTGGCACAAACCGAAACAGATATGATCAACGAATCATCCGATCTGGTATTCCATTTGATTGTCCTGCTGCGAGAAAAAGGCATAAGCCTGGAAACTATTGCAAAAAATCTGGAGAGCAGGCATAAGTAAGTTTGCAGTTGCCTGTTTGCAGTTGGCAGTTAGCTTGATTGCAAACTGTAAACTGCCGAGCGCGAATTCATAAAATGATCACCGCAACCAAAATAGCAGAACTCACCGGCCACAGTAACCCGATATTTTCGCTGGAGCTATCGCAAAAGCCAGGAATATTATTTACAGGCGGCAATGATAAAGGGGTGGTTGAATGGAGTCTGAAGGACAATACTTTTATCAAGGTAATGTTCCCGGTAAAGGCATCTGTTTATGCAATCTATTGTCCAGAAGGCTATCCCCTACTTTTCGCAGGTTTACGAAGCGGTCACGTGCTGGTTTTCAACTTTCTGGAACAAAAGATCACTCATGTTTTACACGAGCACCAGGCGCCTATATTCGATATAAAATCTGTTCAGCGTAAAAACGAACTGCTTGTCGCTTCCGAAGATGGCACCGTATCAGTATGGAACCTTAAAGACCTGCAAAAAATATATACGATACCTGTATCCCATGATACGATTCGCAGCATCAGCATTTCTCCGGATGAGAAACAGGTAGCTTTTGGCTGCCGCGATAATTCTATCAAAATATATGACATTGAAGATTATTCTCTTATCAAAAGTCTTCATGGGCATACCATGGCAGTGTTTGCAGTACAATACGCTCGTGATGGCAGTTATTTGGTGTCAGGGTCGCGGGATGCTCAAATCAAAATCTGGGATTCGCTTACTTTCGAACTTATCAAAAACATCCCTGCGCACATGTTTGCAGTTAATCATATTGCATTGCATCCGTCACTACCCTATTTCGCGACCGCAAGCATGGACAAAAGCATCAAAGTATGGGGTGCTGATGATTTTAAATTGTATAAAGTCATTAGTCGCGAAAAGGGTTATCCTGGCCATGTACTATCGATAAATAAATTGGCTTGGGACGGTAATCATCTTATTTCAGTAAGCGACGACAAACGCATCATCATATGGGATATCCAATTTGATGCTTCGTAATCCTTTGGTCTACTTTTCTTTTGCCACAAACTTATTACACGTGCCAATTAAGTATAAAAAACATTAATTTGCATCCAATAATTTTTAACTGATCATCATGAACAAATTACTCCTCGCTATGCCGTTTCTGGCGTTAGCGGCAACTGTTAATGCCCAGCAGGGGCCTCAGTTAACTGCAAAAGACTACGAACACGCTGAAAAATTTCTAAATTATAACACAGCACCGCTGATCGATCATGAAAGTCCGAGAGCCGTATGGTTTGATGGTGACAAATTCTGGTATCGGACATTAACGGCAAAGGGCAGTGAGTTTATCCTGGTTGATCCGGTTAAGAAGACACGTGCAGCGGCATTTGATCAGCAAAAATTAGCTGCTTCCCTTTCAAAAGCTACGGGCAAACAATACGAAGCGGATATGCTGCCATTTAATTCGATCAGCTTTTCGCCGGATGGCAAGGTGGTGATCTTCGAGGCTGATGGCAAACAATGGAGCTGCAACCTGCAGACTTATGACTGCCAATTGGATAATTCACATACAAAAGCAGGCAAAGAGAGAGGCCGTGGCCGAAGGAGAGCTGAATCGGAAGTGCTATCACCTGATGGCAAAAAAGTAGCTTATATAAAAGATTACAACCTGTGGGTACGTGATGTAGAAAGTCACAAGGAAACCCAACTAACAACCGATGGCATAAAAGACTTTGGGTATGCTACCGATAATGCGGGCTGGAAACACAGCGATGCAGCAATACTGCGCTGGTCGCCTGATTCAAAGAAGATAGCGACTTTCAAACAAGATCAGCGTAATGCGAGCGATATGTACCTGGTTTCAACCAATGTGGGCGAACCAAAACTGAAAGCATGGAAATATCCACTACCAGGTGATAAAGAGATTGCTATGATCCACCGGGTTATCATTAATGTTGATGGGCCGAAGGTAATTAATCTGCAGGTAGCACCAGACCCGCACAGGGCAACATTAAGCGACGATATTTCCAGCAGTGGCACTTTTGATGACGTGGACTGGAGTCCTGACGCTAGTCAACTGGCTTTCGTATCTACTTCACGTGACCACAAAGTAGAGAAAGTGCGTATAGCAGATGCCGCTACAGGGAAAGTTCGCGAAGTATTTGAGGAATCGGTACCGACGCAATATGAATCTGGCTGGGGTACAATCAACTGGCGTTATTTGTCAAAAACCAGTGAGATTATCTGGTTTTCCGAGCGCGATAACTGGGGACACCTTTATCTGTTTGATGCAGCGACGGGAAAGTTGAAGAACCAGATCACCAAGGGCGATTGGGTGGTTACACAATTATTGAAAGTAGACGAGAAAAACCGCGTTTTATATTTTATGACCGATGGTCGCGAGGCTGAAAACCCATACTTTAGCCAATTATGCAAGATTGGATTTGATGGTAAACATTTCGCCGTACTTACCCCTGAAACCGGAAATCATCAAATAACATTCTCTCCTTCTGAGAACTATTTTATCGATAGTTACTCCCAGCCAAACGTGCCGCAGGTTACTGTTTTAAGAGACTTGAACGGCAAAGTGCTTACCGATCTGGAAAAAACAGATGTATCAAGACTTGAGGCTACAGGTTGGCACGCACCAACTCCAGTTAAATTGATCGCGCACGACGGTAAGACTAATATCTATGGTTTAATGTTCACTCCTACCAAACTCGATCCGAATAAGAAATATCCTGTTATAGATTATATCTACCCAGGTCCGCAGGGTGGCAGTGTTGGTAGCTGGTCGTTCGCTGCCTCAAGGGGCGATAACCAGGCCTTAGCTGAATTAGGCTTTGTAGTTGTAGCAATTGAAGGAACAAGCAACCCGTTGCGTTCAAAAAGCTTTCATGATATGAGCTATAGAAATATGGCCGAAAACACCATCCCTGACCAGATAACAGGTATTAAGCAATTGGCTGAAAAATATGGTTATTTAGATACTACCCGCGTGGGAATTTGGGGGCACTCCGGCGGTGGTTTTGCTACTACGACCGCTATGTTCCGTTATCCCGATTTCTTTAAAGTAGGTATTTCCGAATCAGGCAACCATGATAACCGCAATTATGAAGATGACTGGGGCGAAAGATATGACGGCCTGGTAACGAACTCTAATTACAATGCACAGGCAACTGAGAATTATGCCAAAAATCTGAAAGGCAAATTAATGTTAGCCCATGGCTTAATGGACGATAACGTTCCGCCTCAAAACACTTTGTTGGTAGTCGAAGCATTAGAAAAGGCAAATAAAGATTATGATCTGGTAGTTTTCCCTAACGCTGCACATGGTTATGGCGGATTCTCGCCTTACATGATGCGCCGCCGATGGGATTATTTTGTGAAGAATTTATTAGGAGGAATCCCGCCTCAAGAATATGAACTCAAATCAAAATCAGATTCACGCAACTCATCGAGGTAAAAACAACTGCTAATTACAGCAAAGTCAAATAATCAATGGCTATTTGATTTTGCGGTAATAAGTGTTAATTTTTATAGAAAAGCGAAAATTTTATTTAAATTTTCCCGAACACACTTTTTAGCAAGCATCTATATATCAGTATTCTATATTTTTAAAACACAATATTCTTTTATATTTTTTTTAAATAAATAGCTTTCTGTTATTAGTTCGCACACATTTGTGTTTTTGTCAATTAAACGAACAATGTTAGACAACATAAACTAAACGTTTTTATTGGCTCAGGCTATTTTATAAACCAAAATCATCAAACCAAACAGTACGAGTAGTATCATTGAGTTAGCATGTGTCATGCTAAATTGATTGTTAATATTTTTTTTTCTGCTATCGGGTTTGCCATGATAAACTTTTTAAAACTAAACAAATCAAGCATGATCAAACTTTACCCCACTTAATCTGCATCTTAATCCATAGTATGTTTTTAAGGTTCATCAAGTCAAAAAATCTTTGTGAGCTTTTGTCATCATCGTATTAACTATAATACTAATTATAAAAAACACGCAGTTTTTTACTAACCCCAATTAATTTTAAATTAAATGAGAATTTTTTATCTTAAAAAGTATCTGCTTCTTAGTGCGTTACTACTCATCCCCTACCTCGTTTTTGCGCAAACAGGAAGCATCACCGGTAAAGTTACCGACGAAAACAAGATGCCGATTCCAGGAGCGACTGTAACTGTAGTAGGCAGTTCGTTGAGCACAGCTACCGGGAATAACGGCGAGTATACCATTACCGGGGTTAAACCGGGTAAGTATACCGTGGAAGCCAAATTTATAGGTTATATAACCACACAAAGTATAGTTATGGTAAGTTCCGGGAACGTTCCCGTAAACTTTAACCTTAAGCCCGATTCGAAAGGTTTAAACGAAGTTGTTGTTATCGGCTATGGTACCGCCAGAAAAAAGGATTTAACCGGGTCTGTTACAACAATAACATCTAAAGATTTTAACCAGGGGCCTATAACAACTCCTGAGCAATTGATCCAGGGCAAAGTAGCGGGTGTGCAGATAACATCAAATGGCGGCGCGCCAGGTTCAGGAAGCACCATTCGCATTCGTGGCGGAGCATCATTAAATGCAAGTAACGATCCATTGATTGTGATTGACGGGGTACCTGTTTCAAACAACACTATAGCTGGTGCATCCAACCCGTTAAGCTCAATTAATCCGGATGATATTGAATCGGAAACTATTTTGAAAGATGCATCGGCTACAGCGATCTTCGGTTCAAGGGCTTCAAACGGCGTAATTATCATCACTACTAAAAAAGGTAAAAGCGCAGCTTTACAGGTAACTTTTAATTCCCTTAACTCTTTATCAAATGTTACTAAAGAGGTGCCAGTTTTAACTGCCGACCAGTTCCGCACCTTGGTTAAAGCTGATGCCGCCACCACAGGCAGCTCTACGCAGAGCACTTTGTTAGGAAACGCTAACACCGACTGGCAAAAACAAATTTACCGCAATGCCTGGGCGAGTGATAATGACATCAGCTTTAGCGGCGGTATAAAAGGTTTGCCTTACCGGTTATCCTTGGGCTATCTGGATCAGGACGGAGTTTTAAAAACCAGTAATCTGAAAAGGACTTCCGTTGCCTTAAACTTGAACAAAGATCTTTTAAATAACAGCTTAAAAATTGATCTTAATTTAAAAGGCACTTACTCGCAAAGTCGCTTTGCCGATCAGGGTGCTATAGGTTCGGCTGTTAACTTTGACCCGACACAACCAGTTTATTCGGGCAACAGCAATTACGGTGGCTTTTATGAGTGGGTATCAGGCGGCGCTCCAAATACATTGGCGCCACGCAACCCGCTGGGGCTTTTAGAAGAAAAATGGGACTTGGGCGCTGTTAAAAGAAGTATCGGCAACATACAATTTAATTACATATTCCCTTTCTTAAAGGACCTAAAGGCCAATGTTAACTTTGGCTATGATGCTTCTCATGGTCAGGGCAGCACTTCGATTCCAGCAACTGCTGCATCCGCTTTTGCTTCAAAAGGCAGCTATGACAGATATTCCCAGGATAATTTAAATTATGTGAGCGATTATTATCTGAACTATGTTAAAGATATCAAATCAATAGACAGCCACATAGATCTTACTGCCGGTTACTCTTATCAATACTTTCAGAACTCGGCCCCTGAACAGGATTTCTTCGCAGCCGATCAGGTGACGAGCCTTAATAAACAAGTAGTCGCTTATAAAAACTACTATTATATCGAATCAACCTTTGCAAGGTTAAATTATACGCTGGCGGACAAGTACTTGTTAACCGCCACTGTACGCCGTGATGGTTCGTCAAGATTTAGTCCGGAAAACAGGTTCGGGGTGTTTCCTTCTGTTTCACTAGCATGGCGGATTAATCGGGAATCGTTCTTAAAAGATTCAAAAGTAATATCAGACCTTAAACTGCGTGCAAGCTACGGAAAAACCGGTCAACAGGATATAGACCGTAATTACTTTCCGTACCTGGCACGCTATACATTTGGCGACAACGGTTCACAATACCAGTTTGGCAACTCGTTCACTACTACGTTACGTCCCGAAGGTTATGATCCCAACATCAAATGGGAAACCACAACTACATCGAACATTGGCCTGGATTATGGTTTCCTAAACGGAAGAATAACAGGTACAATTGATTATTATTCTAAAAAAACCAAAGATCTGTTGGCCGATATCCCAGTGGCTGACGGATCAGGCCTTACCAACCACTTATTTACCAACGTAGGTAACATGGAAAGTAAGGGAGCTGAATTTGCTGTCAATGTAGTAGCGATGAGTACAAAAGATGTTAAATGGAAGATCGGTTATAACGTCACTTACAATGAAATTACCCTGACCAATTTATCAAAAACCGGTAAGAATAGCACCGTGCCTATCGGCGTAGGCGGTATACCGGGCGGTGTTGGCAACACCATACAGGCTTACCTGGTGGGCGCAACTCCAAATGCGTTTTTAGTTAATAAACAAGTATACGATGCCAATGGAAAACCACTTGAAGGTGTTTATGTCGATATCAATCATAATGGTGTATCTGACGCTGGTGTAGCTGACAGGTATATTTATAAACAACCTAATCCTAAGTTTTTTATGGGTTTCAACTCAAGTGTTGACTATAAAAAATGGACTTTGGGATTTTCGATGCGGGCTAATTTGGGTAACTATATTTATAACGCATTTGCTGCCAGCACAGGCGCAACAGCTGGTTTTAAATTCCCTAACTACTTAGGTAATTTATCATCGAGCGTTTTGAACACAAACTTTAAGACCTATCAGTTATACTCCGATTATTATGTTGAAAACGGCTCTTTCCTACGTATGGATAACGCAAACCTCAGCTACAACTTTGGAAAGATCCTAAAAGGAAAAGCTCGTTTAAGAGTAACTGGTAATGTTTCTAACGTGTTTGTGATTACCAAATATACAGGATTAGACCCCGAAGTTCAGGGGGGTATAGATAATAACTTCTACCCACGGCCAAGAGTATTTGCTTTCGGTTTAAACTTAGGCTTCTAAAAGAAAAGGAATAATGATTATGAGATCAACAATATTTAAAAGATTAGCGATAGTAAGTTTTCTATTGTTAACAATTGTAACATCGTGTAAAAAAGACTTAACACCGGCCTATGATTTAACTTCGGTTAAAGTTTATGCAGATTTTGCAAATTACAAGGATGTACTGGCCAAATTGTATGCTGTTTACGCTTTAAGCGGCCAGCAAGGTCCGGCGGGCAAACCTGATATAGCCGGCATAGACGAAGGCTTTTCAAACTATCTGCGTGAATACTATAACATGCAGGAACTAACTACTGACGAAGCGATTATAGCCTGGAACGATGGTACGATTCATGACTTGCACAATATGAACTGGAATGCTGACAACGAGTTTATACGTGCCATGTACGATCGTATATATTATCAGATATCGCTTTGTAATGAGTTTATTCGTCAAACCACCGACTCAAAATTAGCGTCAAACCACATAACTGGTAATAATTTGGTTTTGGCTAAGCAATACCGTGCCGAAGCCCGTTTTCTAAGAGCAATGAGCTATTGGCATGCTATTGATCTGTACGGCAACGTACCTTTTGTTACAGAGACTGATCCGATCGGTGCTTTTTTTCCGCCTCAAAAACCTCGTGCAACTGTATTTGCCTATATTGAGAGTGAGTTAAAAGCGATTGATGGCGATCTGGTTGCCGCACGTCAGAACGAATACGGCAGGGCCGATCAGGCTGCTGAATGGATGCTTTTAGCTAAGTTATACTTAAATGCTCAGGTTTACACCGGCACAGATCGTTCAACTGATGCTATCACCTATTGTAATAAAATAATTACGGCGGGTTACACACTTGAGCCTCATTATGCGAATCTGTTTTTAGCCGATAACAACAATTCAAAAGAAATTATTTTCCCTATTACTTTTGATGGTATACATACTCAAGGCTATGGCGGTATGACCTATTTGGTGCATGCACCGGTTGGCGGCGCTGAAAACCCAGCAAGCTTTGGCATAAATGGTGGCTGGAGCGGGATACGTACAACCAAATCATTTGTTTCTTTATTTAGCGATATCAGTGGTAGTTCCGACAAAAGAGCTTTGTTTTTTACGACCGGCCAGAACCTTGATATAAACGATCCTTACGCATTTACTGATGGCTATCTGATAGCCAAATATAAAAATGTTACTTCATTAGGTGCAGCAGGCTCCGACCCTACCGGTAATTTCCCCGATACTGATTTTCCAATGTTCCGTTTGGCTGATGTTTACTTAATGTATGCCGAAGCCGTTTTGCGCGGAGGATCAGGAGGTGACCTGGTTACAGCCCTTTCTTATGTTAACCTGGTTAGAACAAGGGCTTATGACGGCAGCCTTACGGGTAATATCACGCCAACACAGCTGACACTACCGTTTATACTGGATGAGAGAGGCCGTGAATTACAATGGGAAATGCACCGCCGTACAGATTTGATCCGTTTTGGACAATTTACAGATGGTAGCTATGTATGGCCATGGAAAGGCAATGTTAAGGCAGGTACAACGGTTGCAAACTTCCGTAATGTGATGCCTATCCCGAACACGGATCTGGCTAACAATCCAAACTTAAAACAAAATACAGGTTACTAATAACTATTTCGCAGATGTCAATTCTGCTGGAATACATTGTTTATAACCCTTTTTCACTAAAATAAAGAAAAGAAAATGAAAACATTAGTTACCAAAACACTCGCATTGGGCTGTATAGCACTGCTGATGTTGGTGTCTTGCAAAAAGGATGGGAGCTTAACCACCATAAGCAACAGTCGCACAACTGCAGCAACATTATCAGCTTCTACAACTACGCCCGCATTAGTTAAGGCTAACTTAACTACTACCGCAGTAACATTTACAGCAACGGCGCCAAGCTACGGTTATAGCGCTGCAGTAACCAACACGTTACAGTTTGACGTAAAAGGCGATAACTTCGCTACCCCTAAAAAAGAGGTTGTTTTAGCTCCAGGAGCTTTATCACAAAGCTATACCGTTCAGGATCTAAACAATATTTTGTTGGGTATGAATCTGGCTACCGGGACAAGTGCACAAATAGAGGTCCGGGTAAAATCTTCTCTAAGTTCAACCGCAGGCATTGTTTATTCAAACGTTGTAGGTCTAACGGTTACGCCTTTTGCCCTGGTGTCATACGTTTATGTACCGGGTGCGTACCAGGGCTGGAACCCTTCAACTGCTGATAGTTTGCAATCGGCTACAGGTAATGGTGTTTATACAGGCATTATCAACTTTACCGCCGGGAACAACCAGTTTTTAATAACCCCGGCAAAAAACTGGAATAACAAGTATGCAACAGGTGATGCCGCGACTACTGGCGCTACGTCTGCAAGTTATACAGTAACTTACAATGGAGCCAATAACTTTTATGCGCCTACCACTGCAGGACAGTATTGGGTTACTTTAAATACCAATACCAATACTTTGACCATCGCCCCTGCTGATTATTACAGCGTTATTGGTGATGCTGCACTGGGTTGGGGTACTGATGTGGATATGAAATTTAACAACGGATCACAATTATGGACATTAACTACGCCTCTGGTGTCAACCGGCTCGTTTAAGTTCAGAAAAAATCACGACTGGGGAACCAGCTATGGTTGGCCAACATCAGCGGCAAGCGCAACCTTAACTTCATCAAACGGCAACAATATTTCAGTTACTGCAAGCGGCACTTATGCACTAACATTCGCTGTAAGCGCTACTGACGCGACATCTGCTACTTATACTGCTGTTAAACAATAGTTTAATTAACCAACAAACCAACCCGTACTTGTTACGGGTTGGTTTTATAAAGCATTGGCTCAGGCCGGTAAAATCATGAATAATAGATAAGATTTATTTAGTAGTATGAAAACAAAATATGTTTTACTGGCTTTGCTGCTGCTTTTTGTAACATTGGGTTGCCAAAAATCTTCTAATGTTAGCAAGATTAACACCACCACAACGACCATTGCCAATGGAAAAGATCTGCCGGCGGGCACAGTTGACGGTGTTACCTATATCAACGCGGGCACGTCAGCTATATTTAACATTTATGCTCCCAATAAAACATCTGTCAGCCTGATAGGCGAGTTTAATAACTGGCAGCCTAGCAAAATGAACGAAACAACCGACGGTACCCGTTGGTGGGTGCAAATTGATAATCTTGACCCTACAAAGGAGTATGCCTACCAATACCTGGTAGATGCTAATCTTAAAGTTGCCGATCCGTATTGCCAAAAAATTCTCGATCCGGCTAACGACCAATATATTACTGCCGATGTTTATCCCAATTTAAAACCATACCCAACGGGCTCAACCACTGGCATTGTAAGTGTGATGCAGGCCAGCCCACCAGCCTACACCTGGAAAAACACCAGTTTTACACGGCCGGCTAAAAATAAATTAGTGATCTACGAATTACACGTACGCGATTTTATTGCCGCTCATAATTATAAAGTTCTTAAGGACACCTTGAACTACCTTAGTACCCTGGGTGTGAATGCCATTGAGCTGATGCCTATTAATGAGTTTGAAGGCAATGATTCGTGGGGATATAATCCTAACTTTTACTTTGCGCCTGATAAATATTATGGCACTAAAAATGACCTGAAAGCCTTTATTGACGAATGCCATTCGCGCGGCATTGCGGTAATTCAAGACATGGTGTTGAACCATTCTTTCGGCTCGTCGCCAATGGTGCAGTTGTATTTTAATTCCGCGACACAAAAGCCCGCCTTAAACAACCCCTGGTTTAATGTAGATCCTACCCACCCTTATAATGTAGGTTATCAGTTTAATCATGAAAGCGCAGCTACGAAATATTTTGCTAAAAATGTGATGAAGTTTTGGATGACAGAGTACAAGATCGATGGCTTCCGTTTTGACCTCGCCAAAGGCTTTACTCAAACAAATAATCCTACAAATGTTAACGCATGGAGCGCTTATGATGCCAGTCGTGTTGCTATTTGGAACGATTACAACACCTTTATAAAGAGTATTGACAACAATAATTTCTATGTAATATTGGAAAACTTTGCTTCCGACCAGGAAGAGAAAGAAGAATCGGCCAATGGAATGATGCAATGGAATAACATGAACTATGCTTTTAATGAAGGCTCCATGGGTTGGGTACCAACATCCGATTTGACAAGTTTATTCTTTACAGCGCACACTTATACCGCCCCCGATAACCTGGTTAATTATGCCGAAAGTCATGACGAAGAACGCCTGATGTACAAGAACGAGAATTATGGTAATGCAAGCGGGACCTATGATGTAAAAAACATCGCTACAGGGCTAAAACGACAGGAATTGGCTGCAGCCTTTTTGTTGAGCGCCCCGGGTCCTAAAATGATATGGGAATTCGGTGAACGAGGCTACGATATCGGTATTAACTACAACGGCCGCCTGGGCGATAAACCGGCCCACTGGGAATATATGAGCGATCCTTTGCGTAAAGCTTTATACAACGCCTACGCCAAACTGATCAGGATGAAGAAAAATAACGATATCTTCAATACTTCTAACGTGCAGTATGTGGCAACAGGCTATCTTAAATCAATAGCATTAACCGGCACTAACACCAATGTAATGGTGATTGGAAATTTTGATGTGGTGACACAAACGGGCACAGTAACATTTCCGTCAACGGGTACTTATTATGATTACATGACAGGTACTACCATCAACGTGCCTACAGCAGCAACCAGCATAACACTTGCGCCCGGAGAGTATCATATTTACAGCTCAACGCTATTAAATTAACGGAACATAAAAAGCATCTAAAGGCTACGACATTCTGGTTTCAATAGTTGAAACCAGAATGTCATTTGCTGGCGGCAACAGCTATTTTCGAGTCAGCCGTACCATAATATAGATACCATACATTCTTAAACTTCGTCAATCCTTCCAAGAAGCAAACCTGGTTTACCTGCCCGGTTATCTCATACGGTTTTTCAGGGCGTATAAACCAGGTATCCATACGTTTGATGATCTTCGTTGGGTCGTTTTTTTCAAACAATACCTGTGCAGCCGTATAAGTACCATCAGGCAGCGATTTATCACCGTATTCCCGCATGTTGCGGCAATTATATATAAGCCGGATTCCTTTGTCAGTCAACATTGCCGGCGGGCCCGATTCAACGAGGTCGCTGTCAAATTTTCCCTCCCGTGTTGGCAACACGACTTTCAGGTCAGGCATATTTAATGCCTGTGATCTGAGCTTCACAGGCGAATGTTCACCCGTTTTCATTTCAACAGGCGTCCAATCTAATAAGTTATCAGAATAGGCACACCAAATTTGCGTGTCGCCCCAATACATCCAATATTTGCCATTTACTTTGACAGCAACCGGTTGTCCGTCTTTATAAATAGAAACGACAGAACCCGATTTGCTCCACAATTTGGCATATTTACCACTATAAGCTTTCGCAAACACGCTGCCATGTTTTGTCCAATGCTGCAGGTCTTTTGATGTGGCCTCCAATAAACGTGCCGTCTGACCATCGTAGGCCGTGTAAGTCATATAATAGGTACCAAGACTATCTTCTACCACTCGCGGGTCTTCACACCCCCCCTCCCATTCCAGCGTTTTATAAGTATCGTTATCGGGATATAATACCGGTGCAGCCATGCGGGTGAAATGGACAGCGTCGGTACTTACAGCTAGTCCGATCCGCGAAGTACCGCCTGGTTTACCGATTTTATCCTGTGCGCGGTAAAGCATATATATTTTACCGTCTTTCTGAACTATAGCCGGATTAAACACATCCTTTTCTTCCCACAAAACTTTGGTTTCACGTATCGGATCGATAAAGCTTCCGCTCCCCGGCTGCAGAACGGGGTTCACACTATCCAACTTTTGAAATGGCAGTAATGCCCAATTTGCTACTGAATCGGATTTTGCTGAAGATTGCAAAGTCTTATCAGCATATGACTGACTGCTTCTGCATCCGTAGACGATGAATAAACTAAAGACAAAAAATAAAATATTGCGCATAATCTGGCAGGTTAAATTGGTTAAGCCAAAATAAAAAAAGACAGCCATTTATTCAGCTGCCTTTCGATTAATCTGATTATCAAAATTCTATTTTTTCATTACCAATTTCTTGACAACAGAGTCGCCCACAATGGTGCCAAAACCATGTGACACGACGCAGGAATTATGAAAGTGTATTCCTCCATAAAAACGTGCCAGGACATTTTCTTCAGCAGCATCTTTAAACGACTTGTAAGATCGGTTTTTGATGCCAAACTCAAGCTCAGAAGTATCGGTATAAGCTACATGGTCTCCCAATACGCTTGTAAGCGCCTCTGCTGCGGCTGCCGATATAGTGCAGTGTCCACAGGTATATTCAGGAAACGGTGGCGTTTGCAAGTGAGGCCGCCAGTTTTTATCAAAAAACTTATTGATAATAGTTTCGGGGCGAGCCGTTTTGTAAACATACTTAGCAGTCCATGATTCTATGAATGCGTCGAATAAAGCGATGGCAGTCTTGGCATATGCGCAAACTGTGGTATTAAAATCGGCATTCACCTTTTGAGCACCAATACCTACAATGCTCATCCAATGTCCGGGAGGAGAAAACTTTTTTGTCACAAACATCACGTGGCCAGACACATTCAACTTTCCGGGATTGTCATCCCAAAAGTCAGCAATATGGGTTTGTTCCGCGTTTAAACTGTCGCCTGTTTTTTTAATATACATTACCTCCTTATAATATTTGCTGTTCGGATCGGTAACATTAAAGGCTGGCGGCGGCGGACAGCTATATTCTTTGGCGTCATGCATCACCATTGTCCTGATCTCTCCCCAATGCGGCTCAACGGCTTCTGAATAAGCCGGAGGCGTTGGCACCCATCTCCAGGCAGAGTCATTTACCGCGAACTTGGAAGCACTTCTGGTCTTGGCGTAGTTGTCCTTTTTGCTCCAGGCCAAAACAGAAGCTGCCACTGCTTTGGCATAGTTTTCTGAGTTGGTAATCATCTCCGAAGGCATGCCGTGGCTCACGGCGATTTGGTGCAGACTATCGGTATAATCTTTCATACTGCCCTCTGGAAAGGTTACCGCCTCTCCGACCTTACAGAAAGCAAGAATGGATGCATACTGGTAATCTATCTTTTTACCTGCAGTTGGTTTAGCAACCTCTGTAAAGCCATTCAATTGCCCCACCAGCGATTTATATTTATCCGGCTGGCCAGCAGCGATCACTTCATAACCCGCAATCGCAGCATAAGCATAGTTGCGTGATGCCACTACAGGGGTAAAATTATTACCCATTACTACCCCATTCAAATCATGTACAGTTCGACTGTACAAGGTTGGATCATGCAATATCTTCTCATAATCAGGCTTTTTACACGAGGTAAAAAACGCAGCGGCGATCAGGACAAAAAATGAAATACGTCTCATAAAATATTTAGTAGGTTAAATTGGTCATTTAATAGTATAGGTCTTTTTGTCAACTCCCACGCCGGTTATCGTTACCGATTTCCATTTAGATGGCAAAGTGCTTTTCACCTGAGCAATGCCTTGAGGGGTAATATCCAATCCGCCAAAGCCCATCAGTAAGCTTTGCACTATACCGCCCGCCCCTGTTGCAAAATATGGATTGGTGCCACCTTTGGTTTCAGCGATCACTCTAAATGGCGGGTTCAGGTTTGGCTCATAAGCATCTTTAAAGAAATGCAATGCCTTGTCTCCGTTACCAATTCTCGAATATAATAACGCGAATATGCCCTGAGTCATTGCAGGTGTGCCTTCATTCGGTACACGGGTTTCATAGTATTCGAGGTCTTTCTCTATCTGCGACAAATCCGTGATAGTTTTCAGTGGATATGCAAGCAAATTAACATCGGCTTGTTTTATGCCTTCACCTTTGTAAGACGCGAATTCTTTCGTTATACCATTATCCATTTTCAGGATCGGAATATTTTGGGCAACCACTTCCCAGTCCGGGTCCGCTTGAAGGCCCAATATTTTAGCAGCTTCTGTGGCATTTCGCAGGTTCGCAATCGCAGCGGCATTGGTGAAAGCGTCGTTATCAATATTCTCGGCCCATTCATCAGCAGCGACCACATCCTTGATATCATAATGGCCCGGACCGTTTCGTTCTACCCTGCTTGCCCAAAAATCAGCTGTTGCAGATAATATCGGCCAGCCCTTTTCCTGCAGCCATTGCTTATCCTGGGTTACACAATAGTAGTTCCATGCTGCAAATGCCACACAAGCAGTAATATGGTGTTCAAAAGGTCCACTGAGCGCCCATACAGGCGTTTCCTCTACTCCACTGTCAGCACTCTCCCACGGGAACATTGCTCCTTTATATCCGTGTGAAAATGCGTTTTGTTTAGCTACGCCTAATCGCTGATAACGGTATTCAACCAATGATTTGGCTATTTCAGGATGCAGTACCAGCAAAGCTGGATACATCCACAGGTCAGCATCCCAGAAAACGTGGCCGTTGTACCCCAAACCCGATAAGCCCATTGGTGAAGGTGAATAAGCAGTGCCTGCACGTGAAAATGAGTAAAGATGATACAGCATACTGTGTATATCCTGCTGTGATTGTGGATCGCCTTCAATCTTGATATCGCTTTTCCAGAGTTCGCCCCAAGCCTTTTCATGATATTGTACTAAACGATCGCGCCCTTCCAATTTGGCGAACATGGTTAAGCGCTCAGCTTGATTCAACGGATCAGCATCATGCGCTGACGTAATAGATGAACCCGCAACAGCATATTTATAGGTTTGACCTGCGTCGATCTTCTTGCTAAATTTCATCAGGTGCATATTATTGTCCCACATTTCGTGGATCACACGTGGCTCATGTCCATGCGCTTCATTGAACAGGAAAGTATTCGATGCGCATAACAACAGTTTACCGGTGGGACTTTTTGCTGTCGAGGTCAGCAAGCTGATAGTCACATGCGGCCGGTCAATCTCATTATAATAATTCTGCACTTCCTTTAAAGCGTCCGGGGCTTCCATTATACTGGCCGCAGTGATATTGATCGCCTTTTTGGCCGTAATGGAAATATCCATCAAAACTGTAAAAGGCAGATGGCGCAGAGAATAATAGGTATATTTGATAGCCGCATCATCACCATAATCAAACGTGGTGGTGAAAGCTGCATGCTGCATGTCAAGTTCTTGTTTAAAATTGCGGATATTCTTCGCCTCAACCCTGCGGCCATCGATCTCCAGGTACATATTAAGCAGGTTAAAACTGTTCAGGAAGTTGCTCACCCTACCACGTCCGTACAGGTCATAAGCGCCAGCCAGTACCACATTTTTTACTTTAAATGGTTCCGGTGACGACACGATACCGATCATGCCATTCGCAACTGTGACGCCATAATAATTCGCTGGGTCGATCTTATCTGCCTTTATTACCCACGGTTCCTGGGCGCGGGCAACTGAACTGCATAGAACAGTTATGCCTAACAATAAAGTATATATCTTATTCATTTCAGTTAATTTGGTTTAAAAAACTCAATTGGTCTATTGTTTATCGCTACTGCGTAGATCGTCCCTTTTGCCGTCCTGATAGCCTTGATATCACGCACCTCTCCCCTTACTAAGAATCCAGATGCAGTAGGTGAAATAAATTTATGATTTCCTGCTTTATCTATCAGCAAAACATCACCGTAATCAGCATCATATCTGCCTTCGAAAGGTACAACTCCTGAAAAATTTCCGCCTGCTAGTATTCCTTTACCCGGCAACGCAGCTAAGCCAAATAGTGGCGCCACCTGCATATCGGATGGCAGAGCCTTAAATTGAAAATTACCCTGTCCTTTATTGTAGAATATACCAGAGGTGAACGAATTAGCTACCCATGGAACCGTACTTAATGAGTCGCCGAAGATTTCCTGCACCGTTTTGCCAGCGAAATCATGATAGTACAAGAATTTCTTTTTCAAAATCGGCACTTGTTTCTCAATATCCCCTTTACCTAAGAAAGTATAATCCTTTTTGTCAATACTATAAGTGAGAATTGGGTCGATGGTACCGTTTTTGTCAAGGTCGGATAAAAATAATTTTACCGGATCCTCAACAGTCGGTTTAAGTTTCGAGTTCCACCCATAGTTACCTGCTATGATATCCATTTTGCCGTCGCCATCCACGTCAGTCAATTCGATCCGTTGCCACCATCCCGATAATCTATCCAGTTCATCATCATGCTTCCGGATAAACTTTCCTTTTTGATTCATGAACACTTTGACCGGCATCCACTCGCCCGCTACAACCAGGTCGGGCCAGCGATCACCGTCTATATCGGCGAAGGCAGCAGATCGTATCAAACCTGCGTATTTCAATTCTTCAGGTATTCTTGCTTGTTGATAATGCCCGTGTCCGTCATTTATCAACAAGTAAGACTCGGGTATCGTACCGTAGCCTAATACAGCAGGGGCACCTCCAAGAAAAATGTCAGGATAGCCATCATGGTTTATGTCGGCGACTGCTACGGTAGATTTATTGGATTTAATAACAGGAATTTCACTTGATTCCTTAAAGTTCCCTTTACCATCGTTGATGTATAAATGATCGGCTAAAGCTGCATCCCCATCGGGCAGCTCACTTCCTCCGCTTACAACATATAGGTCAGAAAAACCGTCATGATTTACATCCAGGAATACAGCATCGACACCTTCGCTCAGGCCATTATTTACAAATGCAGGCTGCTGAGATTGTTTAAACGTACCATCTGGTTGCTGTATAAATAAAGCCCCTGGTTGTCCTTTTGCCCCGCAAATATAAAAGTCATCCAACTTATCACCATTTACATCAGCAACAGCCATTCTCGGCCCTTCCTGCGACAGCATATGCGGAATAAGTGGTTGTAAATTAAAATCGACAAAATTATCTTCCTGATGCTGCCATTTGACACCAACCTGTTTAGTAATATTTGTAAACATTGATGTCTTGGGCGGAAAGAACCTACTATAATCAAAATGTCCCGCCGCGCTTTTTTGGTCGATTGTTAGAGTTTGATCTGGTTTTATATTCTTGATGACCTGGTAGCTTTGATTCGGCCATACAATCAGCAGGCTATCTACTTTTTGCTTAGTACCCAACCCAAAATGCAGTTTGGGTTCCACCGATGATTGGAAACCTCGCGTCAGCATCAATTGCTCGTATTGCATTTGTCCGCCTGAGAAAGTATAGGCTTTGACCCCAATCCCAAACCTGTTGTCTTCTTTGCCATTAAATTTCAGGCTGAGATAATGCGTGCTATTTGACTGATTTCTATAGATGCAGGCCTCGTGATTCATATTGTTGGTCACCAGATCAAGATGCCCGTCATTATTCAAATCAGCGTATGCCGCGCCATTCGAGATCATTGCATCCTTAACGCCCCATACGAGGCTTTTATCAGCAAATTTCTCGCTTGGTGTGCCTTTAAAAATATAGCTATGGGACTCGCCACCAGGCATTTTATCAATAACAGCATGGTCAATCTCGTGCGATGAATTAAGCATGGCCTGTACTGAAAAATTAGATATGAAACTTACATAATCCATATCTGTTGGCCGACGTTTAATGCCATTGGCAATAAAAAGGTCCTTTATTCCATCGTTATCAAAATCGGCCAATAGCGGGCTCCAGCTCCAATCGGTCGCGTCAACCCCATCCATCAAAGCTACTTCACTGAAAGCTTCTCCGTTTCCTAAGTTTTTTTGCAGGCAATTGCGCGAGTACTGATATTGAAAACCGCCATTCAAGATCTTCACTTTGTATTGATCGTATGATTCGTCGCCGCCATAGGTCTTTAATATTTTTTCATCGCCCGGCAGCATATCGGCTGTTACAACATCCAACTGGCCGTCATTATTAAAGTCAGCTATATCGTTGCCCATGCTAAACCGGCTATAATGATTGAAGTGTTTGGCACCGGCCTCGGTAAACGTGCCATTATGATTATTAATATAGTAATAATCGTTCTCGTGAAAATCATTACCTACATAAATGTCTTCCCAACCATCATTATTCAAGTCGCCAACAGCCACTCCTAAGCCATAACCCAACGCGCTGCTATAAATACCGGATTGGCGCGTAACATCAACAAAATGGCCGTTCTTATTCAGGTATAATTTACTACCCGCCTGATTATTTATTTTTCTGCGCAAACTGGTGTCTCCATAGGTCTCGACGGAATGATTAGATTGATTGAGAAGAAAACAGTCCAGCTTACCATCATGATTATAATCAAAAAACGCAGCCTGTGTTGAATAACCCGAGAAGTCAAGACCGTATTCTGCAGAGCGTTCCGAAAACGTACCGTCATGATTATTGATATATAGCAGGTTATGCCCTTTTAAATCAAGTTTTCCTGCAACCGAACAAACGTAGATGTCCAGGTAACCATCATTGTTTACATCGGCCATCGTAACGCCGGTACACCAATCGGCAGTACCGGCGACACCGGCTTTATCGGTTATATCTTCGAACTGATAGTTACCTTTATTGACATAGAGTTTATTGCCACCCTTTTTATTTGATGTGAAATATATATCAGGCAAACCATCATTATTTATATCTCCGATAGCAACACCACCACCATTGTAGAAATACAGGTAATTTAAAATGCCTGGAACATCTTCGTCACTCAATTTATTTATAAAATGAATATTAGTTTGCGATGAAGACAGTAACTTGAACAATGGTTGCTCCGTTTCTTTTTTTTGGCACGAGCAAATTATCAGTGCAATCAGTATACAGAAAGGCAGTATATAAAAAATCTTCCATCCATGGCTCACCCGAACAAAACTTTTGGTCATTTATTATACCTCTATCTTTGAAGAAACCGGAACAAACAGGAAGTAATAACAATAATGTTTTCAGAATAGCTCTTCGGTTTCATTGGTGTAAATTTTCAGGTACTTAGTGCAATAAAAGTATCAATTAATAGCAATGAAACAAAGTTTATGAGATACAAAAGCGGTTAAAAAATTTCAGCCAAATATTGCTCTCTTATACTCAGAAAAGGTTTTTTTTCTATACTTTCGGAGTTATTCTGCTGCTAAACTTAAATGAAGAAGAAAATATTTATCCTATCAGCGTTAGCCATAGTTATAGCTGCCTGTTTTATCCCAGTCAACCAACAAAAAACTATCACTATAAAATCCCCTTTCTTAAACCTTTTTGTGCATCTGTCTACCCCGGCAAGCTGGAAAAAATGGCGATCAGACATGAATGCCATTCCTTATGCCGATTCAAATAAAATATCAGCCAAAAGGGATTCTAATTCATTCAGCTTAAATTATGGCAAAAAAAAAATAGAAGTAAAATCAGGAGGTTATTTGTTCGAAATTGAGGATAGCTGGAACGGTAAAAACATAAACTATAATTATGTCATTGTTCCGGATAATACCCCTAACAAGACATCCATCATTGTATCTAAAAAAACTTCGGCTATCAATTACCTAATCGGTAAACTCGGCAAAAAATCTTTTGACGACACACATATTAATGATCTAAAAAGATTTATGGAGACAGATAGTCTTCTTTACGGTTACAATATTTTCAAAACCAAAGTACCCGATGAAAACCTCATTGAAATAAAAAGAAAAGTACCGACAAAGGATCAATTCACCGCTGCAGCCGATATGCAAGTCATTTTGAAGGAATACCTTAAAAAATATAACGTTAAGAAAGTACAGCCGCTAATTGCCCAGTTTTTACTACGCGATAAAGACTCTACCCAGGTTAACATAGGCTTTTACATTGACAAAAAAGTTAAAAGCGAAAATGAGGTTATTTTCACACAAATGCCTAAGGGGGGACCGCTCTATGCTATAAAGTACATTGGGAGTTTTGACCAACGCAAAAAGATTTATGCGAGTTTACGTCAATATTTTACAGATCATTCGTATCAGACTGCTATCTTACCTTTCGAAAGTTACCTTGATGATAAACTTCCGACGTCAGATACTGATAAGATAAATATCCAGCTAAATTTTAGTAGCTATTTTTAATTATTCGGGCCAGGAAAGCTGTTTTTTCGAGGCCTGAATGATTGCGCATCAATTTCCCTTAAATAGCATCAAAGCATCATTGTTTCGGGCGACAAGAATGACTTTCCCGTTCTTTGTATTAATTACCGCCGCATCCCGTACTTCGCCTGTTACAAATAAGCCGCTCTGCGCTGGTGGCAGATAGTCAAATCCATGACTCTTATTGCCCAGGTAGGTGACACCATAATTGGCGTCATACCTTCCTATCTCTGGTTTTAATCCATAAAAGTTGCCGGTCAAAAACAAATCATTTATACCGTCATGATTTATATCAGTTACCAAAATACTGAATACAGGAGAAAATTGGGCTCTGGTTGGCAGCGGTTTCATTTCAAATTCACCTTTGCCGTTATTATAAAAGATGCAGGTTTGAGTTTGATTTACAGTCAAGACCGATGCCTTTGCTAACTGCTCTTCTGAAAAAATATCTTCAATGCCTTTCCCTGCGTAGGCATCATATCTCAAAAATTTCTTTTTCAGGCCTGGCAATTGTCTGATGATATCATCATGCAGGTTAATAGGATAAGCCTTGCCATCTGTTTTATAGTAAACCGGTATGCATTCTATTTGACCATTATCGTCAAAGTCAGACACGTAAAGTTTGGCAGGATGATCAATATCTGCTTTTAATTTTGAATTTAATCCCCTATTACCGGCGATGAGGTCGGGTTTGCCGTCACCATTCAAATCAGTAATTGTCAGGCAGTTCCACCATCCTGATGAATTAACTATTTCCTTCGTTTTTTGAAGTTTGCCATTTACGTATTTCATGATCGTTACCGGCATCCAGTCGCCGACTACAACCAGTGAATTTTTCCCAGAACCATCTATATCTGCCCATTGAGCATCGGTAACCATCCCCAATTTTTCCAGTTCAGGGGCTATATTGGCAGTCACATCGTTAAAGTTCCCATGTCCATCATTTCTCAGCAACTTGCTCGTCGGGATAACGCCATACTCCCCGGCAACACTTCTGCCCCCTATAAATAGGTCACCATTATTGGCGTTCAATCTCACACACGAAGCATTGACGGACACAATTGGCCAGCCATTAAATTTGCGGGTAAAGTTTCCTTTGCCATCGTTGATGTATAAACGGGCCAGCAGGTTAAGTGAACCCGGTTTTTCCATATTTCCACCGGAAACAACCACCAGGTCCATATCTCCATCGTGATCGGCATCAAAAAACAACGCCCCGATATCTTCGCTGCTTTTATCCTGTTCAAATACAAACTCCTTCTTTTGAACAAACTTTCCGTCAGGTTGCTGGATAAAAAGCTTTGCCGTATCTCCGGCGGCGCCTCCCACAAAGAAATCTTCTAATCCGTCACCATTTACATCAGCCACGGCAAGCCTGGGACCTTCGGTTGATAGCATTTTGGGGGTTAATCTCTCAACATCAAAATCTTTAAAGTCATTTTCCTTATGGTATATATGGCCGGCTATTTGCTGGGATGTTACATTTTTATAATATGGTTTTGTTTTATTCGTATTTGCGGGCTGAAATATTTGATGAGCATCTTTCTGAAAAAGAGTGATCGTGGTATTGCAATTAATATTCTTTAATGTCTGCATTTTCAGGTCGGGCCATACCACGCGCAAACTATCTACTGTTTTGAACGTACCTGTCCCAAAGTTGAGCATGGGTTCAATACTGCTTTCAAAACCACGCGTTGGCATTTGCTCGATCAATTGCTGCATACCGTTTGTATAAATAGTAACCTTCGCCCCTATACCAAAAGTATTCATCCCACTGCCTTTCAGATTAATTTTAAGGTAATGAGCATGAGTCCTTTCTGAAGTCATATTCCGATAAATAAAAGCTTCTCCGTTTTCATTATTGACAACGAGATCGAGATCGCCATCCCCATCCAGGTCACCATATGCGGCCCCATTACTAAAAGAAGGCGTTTCGAAACCTAATTGTTGGGTAGCGTTCTTAAATTGAAGATTTTTCTGATTTATAAACCCATAGCTGCTTATGGGAGTCTTCGGCATTTTATTGAGGAAGTCTTTGGCTTTAAAGCCGCCGTGCCGCACTTCATTCATCACTTCCTGACTGCTGAAATAAGTCAGGAAATCCTGGTTGGTTAGATCACGGCTAATACCATTGCTTACGAAAATATCCTTCCAGCCATCGTTATTAAAATCGAAGCACAATGCCCCCCAACTCCAATCGGTAGCATTTATACCGGCCAGATCAGCTATTTCACTAAAAGTGCCATCGCCATTATTTAACTGCAGACAATTTTTTAAAAACTGGTGGTGGAAACTATTTTTAAGTTTAGAATTATAAATATCGTACTCGTCAAACTTAGTTGTCGTTTTTAGCCGATAGTCATTTTCGGGCAGCATATCCGTTGTAAAAACGTCAAGGAAGCCGTCATTATTTACATCAGCCATATCCGATCCCATCGAAGATAAGCTCATATGCCCGATAGCCTGATCGCTGATCTCCTTAAATTTCCCATTATGCAGATTTTGATAAAGATAATCGTGTTCAAAAAAGTCATTTGAGATATACATATCATCCCAGCCGCTGTTGAACAAATCTCCGGCTTCTACGCCTAAACCAAAACCGATCTCACTTCCATAAATTCCGGCCTGTTCACTTATATCTACGAACTTTCCGTTATCATTTCGGTATAACCGGTCCCCGTTCAATGGGTCGCGTGCATTCCGCATATCACTGTTATAGCCGAAACTTTCAATTGGTCTGTAGCTATTATTTAACACAAAACAATCCAGGTCCCCGTCATGATCAAAATCAAAGAATATGGCTTGCGTTGATAGCCCTTTATCTGCCAGCCCGTATTTGACAGCCTCTTCTTTAAAAGTACCGTCTTTTTGATTAATGTACAATTCATTGGCTCTATCCGCATCTTTTATGCCACCGCTATTCGATATATATATATCAAGCCAACCGTCGCCATTTATATCAACCATAGTTACCCCGGTATGCCATCTTTTATATCCTTTTGTGCCTGCTTTTGCGGTTACATCTTCAAATTTCCAATTGCCTTTGTTGATATATAATTTGTTTTCGCCCTGATTGGACGTAAAGAAAATATCCGGTTTGCCATCATTATTTAGGTCACCTATTGCGACACCGCCGCCATTATAAAAGTTACGATAATTAAAAACATTAGATTCTCCATCCTCAACAACATTATTACTAAACTTTATACCCGTCGATGACGATGGCTGTAGTTGAAACAGGTTGTCTTTAGAATCGGACCCTGTTTTAATATTCTTACACGAAAAAAGGCAACTAGAAGATATACTGACGAGAAATAGAAAATAGCGCAATCTCATAATGGATTAAATATACATAACTAAAAATGGAGCGGCAATTAGGCCACTCCATTTCAAATAAATATCCTGATTCAAGTAATTAATAACCTGGATTTTGGTGCAGGTTAGGGTTTGAAAGTATTTCAGGTGCAGGGATTGGAAATATAAAAGTATTCTGAGTTCCGTCAGCAGTTTTTGCAGGCGTACGGGCACCTGTAAAATAAGGTGTGCCTGTAGCAACTTCATTACGGATCAAATCTTGCCTTCTCCAGCCTTCCCAGCCCAATTCACGGCTTCTTTCATCAAGCAAACTAGCAAGAGTAAGATCGCTTGAAGTCCATGCAGTAACACCTGCGCGTACACGTATTTTATTAACATCGGCAAGAGCTGTAGCAGCATCGCCTGTATGCAACGATGCTTCAGCTCGCATTAAATAAGCATCAGCCAAACGGAAAATAACGCCATCATTGCTTTGGTTGCCGGCTGTCCCAGATTCAGGATGATATTTAATATTACGGGCGCCTGCCAGACGGAAAGCGTCAGCAGCAGATGACAATGTAGTTACATTCGGATCAAATACCAACGGTAAATTGGTTTGCTTATCTACAAGAGCTGTACCATCTGCCCCATACTGCTGTCCAACCAGGAATTGGGCACGACGTGCATCAGCCGCGTCAAATTTATTGTAAACATCAGCCGTTGAACAAAAGCCATTCCAAGGTGAACCAGTTAACCCAAAAGTCTGTTGTGACTGGTAATGCAACGTTTGCATTTCCCAGTTCATTCCGCCAATATGTACTTTGTCAAACGGAACAACGAAAATGTTCTCCTGAGAGCCATCATTGGTGGTTGAAAAATTATCAAAATAGTTGGCCTGCAAGCTGTATTTTCCTGAGTTGATCACGGCGTTCAATGCAGTGATCGCTTTGTCCCACTGTGCAGTGCCGGTATATACCTGGGCGTTCATATAAAGCTTGGCTTGTAGCATAAGCCCAAAATATTGCGTTGCCCTGCCATAAGTTGTTTTGTCAACCGTGGTGGTAAGCAAAGGAACATTGGTAGTCAATTCATTATCCAGAAAGGCATACACATTAGCGCGTGTCACCTGTGTAACTTTACTAGGATCTGTATTGAAATCTGTTACTACAGGAATGTTACCAAACATATCCATCATCTCGTATATAAAGAATGCTCGTACCACTTTAAGCTCAGCAACTATATTATCGTAGTTTGAAGGCTTGTTTGGAAGGCTTTTCAAAATATTCAACGTAAAGTTCACTTTACCGATACCATTGTTCAGATCACTCCACCCACCGTCAACAAAAACATCTGGTTTAAATTTATGTAACCATAGGCCCTGCCACTGACCACCGTCATACCAGTCATTTCCCCTGGTAGGAACAATGATTTCATCCGATGTAATTTCGTTCATATTCATCACGTTTCCGTCAGGTATGGCCTGCATGGCAATGTAAGCTGGCGCAACGCCTGCAGCTATTTGATCGGGCGTCTGGTAAAAGTTACCAACGGGCTCGGCGCTGTATATTTTTTTATCGAGCTTGGTACACGATGGTGTTATAATGCCCAGCAGAATCACTGCTGAAACAATAACTAAAAGTTTTTTTCTTTTCATCACTATATTATTTAAGTAGTAATTATTTCAACGTAACGTTTACACCTAACGTAAATGTCCTGACCCTTGGATAATAAGCCTGTCCGCCGTAGTTGGCATCAATATATGCCAGGTTACCCGCACCACTTACGTTATTGCGGAATAACAAACCCTGAGGGTTAACAGAGGCGTAATTTCCTGATGTTTTAGGGTTCTCAGTTTTAACTTCCGGGTCAAGTCCTTTATACTTGGTTATTACGAATAAGTTATTACTTGCAATGTATACCCTAAGGTTGCTTGCGAACGGAATATTTTTGAAACTATAGCCTAGAGCCGCATTATCCATGCGCAGGAACGATGCGCTTTCCAGCCACAGGTCTGATGCTACCGGAGCATCTTTGATACCATTTGTCAATGCTTCTTTAGTCACGTTGTTCCCTGGTAAACGGGTAACCGTTGCTACGTCAAGCAATGTGTTATTAAAGACCTTTTGTCCGTATACACCTCTTAACGAAAAAGAGAGGTTCCAGTTTCCATAATCAAAATTATTTGTTAAGCCGTAGGTGAATTTAGGGGCGGGATCAATATAGTGGCCCGGAGGGGTTGGGTCTTGAGCGATTGTCTTACCATCAAATGTTTGGTTGCCACTACCGTCAACACCTGTATAATGTGGCAGGAAGAACACATACGGGCTATATCCTGGCTTCAGGAAAGTAATCGGGTTCGAGCTTAGACCACGTCCCTGAGCATAACCTTGTGGGATCTGGCTTGCATTAAGCGGAACGACAGTAGAGCCTATCTGATAAGAACCTGACAAGCTGGTGATCCTTGTCTTAACAAAGGATATCTGTCCATTTGCTGTCCAGTTTAATTTTTGCCCTTTAATGATCTGTCCGGTCAGAGCAAGTTCAAAACCTTTATTGGTCAATGAACCTACGTTAGCAAGAGAGCTCGCAGCCAAAGCTGGGGGCGTTGGTATATTATAATAAGCCAGCAGGTTCTTGGTCTTGTCGCTAAAATAGTCTATATCACCCGACAAGCGGCCATTAAATAATGCGAAATCAAGACCAATGTTCCGTCCTTGTCTTTCCTCCCATTTCAAATTAGGGTTTTCTTGCTGAATAGTTGAATAAGCACTGTTATAATACCCTGTAGTGCCATTATAGTACGTACCCACCGGTCCAACTAAAGTCAGCGAGGTATAAGGGTCTATCGCATCGATGTTACCTGTAACACCATATCCACCCCTGATCTTGATATCATCGATCCAGTCCACGTTAGCTAACAAATCCTTTTTAAAGCGGTAAGCAACATCAACCGAAGGGAAGCTACCCCAATGGTATTTATCTCCGGTTTTTGAACTACCGTCCCGACGGAAAGTAGCGGTCACATAAAAACGGCTATCGTAGTTATAGGCTACCCTGGCAAAGTAGGAGATCAATAACCAATCATCTTTATAGGAGTTGATCCCATTAAATGCGGTGTTGCCTGCGCCCAGGTTATTATCAAGTTCATTAGGGGTAATATACTGTTGGCCATTCGCTACAAACCAATTGCTGAGATAATCATTATACTCATAACCAGCCAGCGCTGTTAACTGACTCTTACCAAAAGTTTTGTCATAGTTTATGTGCAGGTTGGTTTTATAGGAATTGGTATTGATCTGGCCCTGGGCCGCTTGGTTTACGTTACCTTCCAACGGAAAAGTCGGAATAAAACCATGCTCCTGAACATTATTGCGGCTTATAGCAACCTGACCGCCAACTTTCAGTTCGTTAGTTATATTATAGTCCAGCGAGCCATTAATCAAGGTCAAATATTCATAGTTTCTATAATAAGATTCCTGCATATGTTCAACCGGGTTGGCTTCATTAAAGTCAGTATATGTATAGTAGCTACCATCAGCATTCTTAACAGGGAACGTCGGTGGCGAGTTGTATAAATAGCTGAAATTAGAATAATCTACAAGATTCCTGGTGGTTGACACATTTTGGAGACCAAGTTTGATATCAAGTTTATTATCCAGTGCTTTGGTTTCACCGCTGAAACGTAATCCTAATTGCTCCCTGCCAGAATTAATAACGATACCATCTTGTTTTGAGTAATTGGCAGAAGCGATATAATTTGACGTGCTATTACCACCTGATAAAGACACAGAATGCCTTTGCTCATATGCGGTACGGGTTATAGCTCTTTGCCAGTCTGTATTTCCCCCTTTGTCATAAGTACTTACGGTTGACGGATAATTCTGTTGAAGCACCCCACGATATGCGGTCGGCGTTAACAGGTCGTAGTATTTGCTTTGTTTGCTTGTACCAACCAAGCCATCATATTGGATGATTGATTTACCTGCCGCACCTCTTTTCGTTGTAACGATAATTACACCGTTTGCACCGCGAGCACCGTAAATTGCGGCAGCAGAAGCGTCTTTTAAAACGTCATAAGAAGCAATGTCATCCGGAGGGATGTTCTGGAATTGATTCGGGTCATCCAAAACAACACCATCTACAACGAACAGTGGGTTTACACCGCCTGTAATTGACGACTGCCCCCTTAAACGCACGGACGCTACCTGGTTAGGGTCACCACCCGGTTGAGTGATAACCAAACCAGCCACCTTACCTGACAATTGATCTATCGGGTTAATGATAGCGCCCTGGTTAAAGTTTTTAGCTTGAACATTGGAAACAGCTCCGGTAACATCCTTCCTTCGCTGAGTGCCATAACCTATACTTACAACCGCAACTTCGTTCAGTGCAGTCGCAGTAGCGCTAAGCGAAATAGTAAGCGGAGAGCCGGTAACCTGAACTTCTTTGCGTTCATAACCGATAAAGGAGACAACGAGTGTTTTTACTGAAGAGGGAACTGATAATTTAAAATTACCATTCGCATCAGTTACAGTGCCGGCTGTGGAGCCTTTGGCCTGGATGGATACACCCGGGATAGGCGAACCATCTTTTGAGTCTGTTACTTTACCTGTAACTGCTACGTTTTGAGCCAACGCTGGCAACGCAAATAAGCACAGTAAGATAAAATAGCAACTTACTTTGAGTAAATTTTTAAAATGCATAAAACTTTGGTTGAACGGTTTATTGATTAGTTAATTAGTTTCGCTTGGTAAACTTATTTGTTATAAATATTTTGAGATAGAAATATACTGCTATAACTAGTTTACATTCGGCTTTTGTTAAGGGGGAATGTTCGCATCCTTTCTATTTTTCATTAGTTAATTGGGTTTATAATTGGTTTATAAAAAATAATATCTATATCGCATAACCTGTAAACTATTCAGTTACTTGAAACCTTAAAACATAAACTGCAACCTATAGGTTTACAATAGATGATTAAGTGGCGCACTTTTTATGGTGCCGGTAAATTATTTTATTTGGTTAATTGGTTATTAGGGGAAATCCGATATAATCTAAGTTACTACTTTTTAAAATTACAAGCAACTTTTTCATTACATCATATCCACATCTGAAGCAAAGTAATAAATACGCTGGAAAATTACCTATTTGTTTATATCGAATATAAGAAAAAAGCAGGTTTTTTAAATACAAAAAATTGATTTATAGCAATTTACAAACAAGCACACTTTAAAAAATATAAACGTTATTTAAGTATATAAGGTATTTATTTAACCTTTTGAGCGCTCTTTTAACAAAATAATTAATCGCCGACGTCGGTTAAAACCGTCTTTTATGCGCTATAAGAGTGATTAAACCTTGCAGTAATTCTTCTAAAGAAGTGAGCTAATCCTGAGCTTTGCTGAGCACCTCAATTGCCTTTATATCCATAATACGGTGATCAAACTCGTCACTTGGAACAAGTGCCTTAGCCTTGATACGCATCTTATAAACATAAATGGTGTTTACAGAGTATTCCAATATATTGGCTATAGTTTCCACATCACTTATTCCAAGCCGCATCAAGGCAAATATTCGCAGATCTGTATTTAATACCTCATTATCTTTCGGCCAGATCTGATCTTCTTTTTTAAAAAGTGAATTGAATGTACTTATGAAATTGGGGAAAATCTTTAGAAAGATATGATCGAATGTATAAAAAAGCGTTTCCCTTTCTTTTTTTATATTGATCTCATTTACAGACAGTAGTACATCATCATATTTTTTTATGGTGATTTTTCGCTCGACGTTCCTTTTCAGTTTTTCAAGCTTTAATATATATCCGGATATCACGTTAAAAAAATAGCCGATATATTCTTCCTTAATATGGGTATCCTCTATCAACTTGTCATTGATCTTTTCCAGCAGTACATTTTTCTCTTCGATTATGCGCTCTTTTACTTTTAACCTCTTCAATTGTATAAACACAATAAACGATACGAGCGCGATCAAAATAGCGACAACGGTTATAGACAGTAAATAGATCAGGAACTTATTTTTCTCTTTTTCCGTGGCAATATTTATCTGTGCTGCAACAACAGGCAATACAGCCCCGATTTTTATTTTACGCAATCTGGCACCGTAAAACTGAGCATCATCCATTGCCTGCTGAATAAAAGTATAAGCATCCTTGATATCGCCATTTTGATATAACTGCTGACCCAATTTAAATAATGCCAATGTTTCTTTTGTTGATGACCTGATATCATTTATGGCCCCGACTGCCATCAAATAGACCCTTTCATCATATTGGGTCGGTTTATTATAAAAAAAACTTAGGCCAGTTGAAACCATCGCCCGCTGATGTTCAGTAATATCATAGCTATCCAACAGTTTAGTAAAATATGGCGAAGGTTTTTGTGTTTGTAATGAAATCACCTGTCTATCACCCTGGCTGTATAGCCAATCAAAAGAGTTTGGTTTGGAAAGGGTAATTGCTGAATCCGTATATTTAATTGCTTCTGCCTTATCAGATGGAGAATAGTTACTATCGCTATTATATTCGGCAAGATCTGCGTACGCTCTCGATTTTATTTTATAATACTCACGTTTAGAACTATCATTAAGCAACCTAACATCAATATGGTTTAAACAATCGAAACTTTCTTTGAACATTCCGGCAGACACCAGGAGAAAACCGACTTTTATCCTGGTCTCGTTCTCTTTTGATGCATTTTTGATACTCTTGCTTATTCCGAGAAGCTTTTGTGTGTAAACATAAGCCGAATCGAACTGGTAAACTTTATATTCTTCATACAATTTGTCACAGAGATTATACTGGGCATTAAAATTGGTTTTAGGTGTGCTCTCCAATTTCGCCTTTAATTCTTTGATATGAAGTTCTTTTTTATCATCGTATCTATTTTTTCGGGATAATTCAACTTTTAATTGAGCTAAAAGACTATCTGTTTTTGAAGATGAGTATGCTGAGTATCCAAGAAATGACAAGAACAGGCTTAATAGAAATATTCTCATGTCGCAACCAGGGGTTTTAGATGCCTAAATCTATACTTAAAAAATGAGTTTCTGCTTAAAATGATAAAAACTATTTTAAATTTTATTGACCAAAAACATTAATAACGCATTCGAAAGGTCATTTTTTGTCATATTTTTTTTTATAAAAAACATACATCAAACTCTTAATTACAAATTCTTTATACCTTGTTTAGGTTAAGTAAAATAATAACTACGTCAATTATATTCTGATTGCTGTATTAATCCTAAATTAACATGAGAAAATTATTACTGCTGCTTTCCCTGTTTATTGCCTTTAACATTTGTTCCGCACAGGTTAAAACGCCAAGGCAGTTATTTCCAAGCCTTTTTGAAGCTATTCAACTATCAGACGTTTTCCCAGACAATAAAACCTTTGTTGACGCCACACCACGCCGAGACCCTGAGTTGATTGTGAGGGATTATAACGATCAAAAGGACAAACCAGGCTTCGATTTGAAACAGTTCGTGCTGGAAAACTTTATAGTGCCTGGGCCAAATTCCAATGTGTTTAAAACCGATGTTTCTCTCGGCATACGCAAACATATTGATACCTTGTGGCATGTTCTCTACCGCAGGCACGATACCGTCTCCAAATGGTCTTCTCTGATACCTCTTCCGAATGATTTTATAGTGCCAGGCGGACGTTTTCGCGAGACTTACTATTGGGACTCTTATTTCACAATGCTTGGCCTGCAAGAAAGTCATCAAACACAAATTATACAAAACATGATTGGCAATTTTGCCTATATGCTTGATAAATATGGTTTTATACCAAACGGAACACGCACCTATTACCTCACCCGCTCCCAACCGCCTTTCTTTTCTATGATGCTTGATCTATTGGCAAAGGATGAGGGCGACGGCGTATTCATCAAGTATCAGCCAGAACTAATAAAAGAGTATAATTTCTGGATGAATGGTGCCGATAAGGTAAAGCCTGGTCAGGCTTACCGCATGGTAGTGCGTATGAAAGATGGGGAACTGCTTAATCGTTATTGGGACGACTCGGACCTGCCACGCGAAGAATCTTATAAAAAAGACGTAGAAGCTGCTAAACTAACCAAAGAAAAGACCGGGGATTTTTATCGGAATATACGTGCAGCAGCCGAATCCGGATGGGATTTCAGTACGCGATGGATGGATACCACCGGTAAATTGGAAACTATTCAAACCACTTTTATCGTACCTGTTGATCTAAACTGTTTACTTTATCATCTGGAACTTTCCGTTGCAAAATCTTACCATTTGCAGGGGAATCGTCTTAAATATCGGGAATACACTACAAAAGCGTTACTACGCAAAAAAGCGATATTGAAATATAGCTGGAATGAACAACTGGGTTGGTTTATGGATTATAACTGGAAAACCCGTCAACAAACACCATATCAGACTTTGGCCGGGACTTTTCCACTTGAATTCAAAATAGCGAACGCGAAACAAGCTGCAAAGGTGGCCTCTGGATTAAAAAACAGATTCCTTAAATCAGGAGGTTTAGTTACTACATTTAAACGCTCGGGTCAGCAATGGGACAGTCCGAATGCCTGGGCGCCCCTGGAGTATATGGCTATTGATGGTTTAAATAACTACAATTACTCTGGACTTGCACGATCTGTAGCTGAAACATGGATAAGCACCAATATCCGCGTTTTTAATTCAACAGGTAAGCTAATGGAAAAATACAACGTACTCGATACTGACATAAAAGCCGGAGGCGGCGAATACCCGTTGCAAGATGGCTTCGGCTGGACAAACGGTGTACTGCTGAATCTGTTAAATAAGTATCACATGGACAATTTATAACGCGTCATTTGCACTGATTGGTTAATTTACAGCGTTGTCTTTTTAAGCAATTTGAGGCTAATGCCCAGTTCAAAGGTGTTGTTGGCATAACTGCTGAGCTGACCGGTGTTGTAAGTATAGGTAAACAATAGTCCTACAGTATGATAATCGATACCCAAACCCCAAGAAAGACTATTGTCGCTATGATAAATTCCCTGGAGGTTCAACTGATAATTATCTTCAAAGGTTGTCCGGTATAAATTAAAGCCAACATCAAAAACGTTATTGTAACCCATCACACCGCGATAGGCTATCTTCGGTTCAATACTAAAAATGCTGTAGTTGTTGGCATAGGTTAATTGGATTTTATAGCTCATGGCTGCATAAAAAGTGGAGGCCTCAACATCTACCGCGTCTGCCTGGCTTTGAAAGAATGAACGTTTTAGATTAGGCAATGAAAGCTGTGCATTAAACTTAGGACTGGTGTAGGCCACTCCAATATCGCCATCTGCATATACACCATGACTATTAAATTGAGATACTGCCAAATCACCCTGATCACCAACAATACCATTCTCGCTAATATGCGCATCACCGAACCCTATTGATAAACCCAGACTCAATTTTGCACCCTTATCATTCAAACGTATATGATAAGCATAAGTACCCATTATGCGTGTTCTATTGATTAAACCCGCGTTGTTGCCATAAACATTTAAGCCAAGTCCAACTTTATTGCCCGAATTGTAATCGGCTGTAAAAGTCGTCAGCGTAGGACTACCCGGCACTCCTATCCACTGCTGATGGTAGTCCATATTCAGGTTTAGTTGAGGCTCCATACCGGCCATTGCCGGGTTAGCCAGGTATTGATTCTGAAAATAGATGGATTGTATATTGGTCAATTGTGCGTTTGCGTAGTTTCCACAAGATAGAATTAAGAGCATGACACAACAGATCAATCCTCTTGGCAGCAGCGTATTTGTTTTAGTCGTATTCTTTGGGATATTTTGATTTGGCATTTTATTTTTCAAAGCTTGTCGTACCAATTACCATTATCGTCTTTTAAGAACCGTAATGTATCCTTTGACCTTTTTATCGCCAGGCCCCAGATCGATCACATAGTAATAGGTATCTTCTTTTAACGGTTGTCCGTTGTAATTTCCGTCCCAGTCATTGTTGTATCCTTTCTTGGTATACAATATTTTGCCGGAATGATCAAAAACCGTTACGGTATTATTGGGGAACAGATCAATATTCTTGATAAACCATGTATCATTCTTACCATCTCCGTTAGGGGTCAGAAGATTGCTGGCGGTTACATCATTCTGTGGCACATTCCTTGTAACTACAATTGTATAAGTTACTGCACTGATACCATCCTGTGCCAATACATCCACTGTAATGGTATTATTGCCCGGGTCCAGATTTATTATTTGGCTCGGATGACCGCTTAACGCTACCAACTCATTTACTTTCACCGTAGCGTTTGCATCCGTGGTTGTTGGCGTTACAGTAATTGAACTTACGCTATTATCTACGCTAGCAGTGTAACTTTTTATACCGCTGGAAAAAACGGGCTTCAATGTTCCCTGGCTTAAAGTAAGATTGCTCAAGGTTGCAATGCTTGTCCCCGCCCTGGCAACGGTTATTGTATATGTTGCTGATGCACCTCCGGGAGCCGATACAATTACAGTAATAACATTGGCTTTAACACCTAATGGTATTAGTGCAGAAGGTGTGCCCGAACCGGTTTGGACACCATCAACTGTAATGGTGTCGGTAGGATCGCTTGTAGTAGCTGTCACCGTTAAACCTGTAGTTGAGTTTGCCACCGCTGATGCATAGCCGAATACCGTGCTTGAAAAATCAGGAGCAAGTGAGCCTGAGCTGATGGTCAGATTAGCCAGCACTACCGAAGTGACCGGCGTGCGTGACACGGTGATCGTATAGGTAACTGTAGTACCATCCTGGGCTGTTACGATGATCCGAACAATGTTATTACCACCGACCTGTAGCGGCAAAGAGACGGAAGCCCTTCCGGATAACACCACAGTTCCATTTACAGTAATAGTGGCATTAGGATCAGTAGCCGTTGGCGTTACTGTAATGTCGCTGACAGTATTGGGTACACTCACAGCATAGCTGGTGACCGAAGCATTGAAATTAGGCGCTAATGTTCCTGAACTAACAATGAGGTTACTCAAGGTAGCAGTGGATGAGGCAGTGCGGGTAACAACTACTATATATGTTTCCTTTGCAATACCATCCTCGGCAATTACAACTATAGTAAACGTATTGTCTCCAATTGCCAATGGTAGTGCACCCGACGCTGAGCCATTTGGAACCACTTTACCATCGATCATGACAGTTGCCGTCGGGTCGGTCAAGGTTGGAGTTATGGTTATACTTGTGGTAGAATTACTTACCCCCGCCACATATTTTAAAGTAGCCGTTGAAAACACCGGTATGAGCGAACCGGAGCTTAATGACAAATTACTGAGTGACGCTACCGACGATGGTGCCCTGTTAACAACAATAGTATAAGCATCGGTCGTTTTACCATCCTGCGCTGTTACAATCGTGGTGATGGTATTATCACCAACCTTCAGGTTGATATTCGAAGCTGTTCCGCTTTTTACCACTACGCCGTTAATTTTTACAGTTGCTGTAGCGTCTGTTGTAGTTGGCGTAACGGAAATACTGGTTACCGAATTGCCCACACTTGCCGTATAACTGGTGGTGTCGCTTGAGAATGCAGGCGACAGAGTTCCGCTGCTTATAGCCAGGCTCGCCAATCTCGCGTCAGTGGACGCAGCCCTGGTTACAGTCACCGAATAAGTTGTTGTTGATCCGTTTTGTGCAGTAACTAATACATTGATCGTGTTACGGCCAATGCCCAAAGGAATTGGGGCTGAAGCGCTTCCTGATGTCACCGGCACATTACTTATCGTGACAGTTTCCGTAGGGTCGGATGTGAAAGGTGTAACAGTAATACTTGTCGTGGCATTGCTTACACTGGCTACATAGCTTAATTCGGAACTATTGAATGTCGGTGCAAGCGTACCCGAACTAAGTGTCAGATTGCTTAATGTAACTATTGATGAAGGCAGCCTGGATACTAATATGGTATAAGTATTTGTCGTGCGGTCCTGCGCCATCACTACGATCGTGATCGTAGCGTTTGAACCAACGGTCAGATTATTTAATGTAAACTGGCCTCCGCTTGTTACCGGCGTACCATTTACCGTCATCGTGGCATTGGCATTCGTGGTCATTGGTGTTATCGCAATGCTCGTTGTTGTATTAGGTACGCTAACCGCATAAGTTGTGGTTCTGCTGTTAAAGGCAGGGGAAAGTGTCCCTGCGCCGACCGTCAGGCTGGACAACGTCGCATCATTGGATAACCGTGTTACGTTTATCGTGTACGGATTGGTCGATCCGTCCTGCGCCGTTACCACTACCGTGATCGTATTCGGCCCGACTGCAAGACTGATGAGGCCGGATGCAGTGTTG
>Ga0207706_10000121_pt1 | contig 83940 bp, 71 predicted proteins | sample KBSC53metaG_FD_184318 | JGI IMG/M metagenome (GOLD analysis project Ga0207706, IMG submission 184318) | Corn rhizosphere microbial communities from Kellogg Biological Station, Michigan, USA - KBS C5-3 metaG (SPAdes) (version 2) | ecosystem: Host-associated > Plants > Roots > Rhizosphere > Soil ...
GGCGGGAAGCCGGGAGGGCGGGAGGGCGGACAGGGCGGACAGGGCGGACAGGGCGGACAGGGCGGACCAAAAGTGAACAAACTATTGCAGTTCTCTGTGTCCTCTGCGCTCTGCGTTTGATTCAAGGTGACTGACACGAGCACAACGGAGGGATAGGCCTGTGACCAAATGGCTCATCATCATTGGTGGAACTCTCGTCGGCCTGATTCTCCTGCTAGTCCTCGTGGGCTTTATACTCCCCCGCGAGCATACCGTGGCGAGCCGGGTGACGCTGCATCAACCGGCCGACTCGGTGTTCGCCGTGGTCCGTGATATCGGCGCAATCTCCAGTTGGTGGCCGACGGTCAAACAGGTAAGCCGACGAAACGATCCGCAAGGAAAGGAGATCTGGGACGAGACCATGGGGGACGGCATGAAGATGGGTCTCGAGGTCGCCGCGGTAGAGCCACCCGGAATGATCCAGACCGTGATCGTGGGGGACGCTCCCTTCGGAGGCTCCTGGACCACTCGTATCCAACCTGTGCCGGGAGGGAGCACGATCACCGTCACTGAGGATGGATGGGTCTCGAACCCTGTCTTCCGGGTCATGTCCCGCCTGATGGGGCATCACCATACCATGGACGATTACCTCACGGCACTCGGCGCCCGGTTTGGAGAACAGGTGACACCGCAGCACTTCGGCCCTCCCGAATGAATCCTCGCTTCTCGTCCTGCGCGGCGCTCGTCGCCATCAGTTGTCTCACTAGCGGAGGCTGCGGCAGCAGTTCGGAACCCAGCGACTCCGAGGGACCACCCTCGGCAAGTGGATTGAAGCTCGAGACGATGTCCACCGACTTCAGCGAACCGGTCTTCCTTACTTTTGCACCCGGGGACGCGACGCGACTCTTCGTGGTGGAAAAGGACGGGCTCATCCGCATCCTGCAGAACGGAGCGATCCTCCCTGCTCCGTTCCTCGACCTGACCGCCATCACCACCAAGAACAACGAACAGGGATTGCTGGGTCTCGCGTTCGCCCCGGACTACCAGACCTCCGGCCGGTTCTACGTGAGCTATACCACGGACGGTACTACGCCGGGAGGCAAATCGGTCATCGCCCGCTACCGTGTCTCCACCGATCCCAATATTGCCGATGCAGCGAGCGACACCACGATCCTCGAGGCCGATCAACCCTATATCAATCACAACGGGGGCATGATCGTCTTCGGCCCCGACGGATTTCTCTACGTGGGATTTGGCGACGGCGGGAACGCCGGCGATCCCCAAGGGTTCGGCCAGAAACGGAATGATCTGCTCGGCTCGCTGCTCCGGATCGACGTGAGTGGCGCCGGATACACCATTCCGCCCGACAATCCCTTCGTGGGAACCGGTGGTGTACGTGGCGAACTGTGGAACTACGGCCTGCGGAATCCCTGGCGCTTCAGCTTCGACCGGCGGACTGCAGATCTCTACATCGCGGATGTGGGCCAGGCAGACCGTGAGGAGGTGGACGTGCAGTCGCCGAGCGGAGGCGGGGAGAATTACGGGTGGAACACGATGGAGGGATCCGAGTGTTATCCCCCAGGCTCGAGTTGCGACAAGGGCGGCCTGACCCTGCCGAACCTTGAGTACGGCCACGGAACGGCCTGCTCGATCACCGGAGGATACGTCTATCGGGGAACCGCGCTCCCGGACATCGTGGGCACCTACTTCTACTCCGATTACTGCGCGGGATTCCTTCGCAGCTTCAAGTGGCGGGGCGGGACAATCACCGAGCAGCATTCCTGGCCGGGAGCGCAGCCACCGGGGAACGTCACCAGCTTCGGAGAGGATATGGAGGGAGAACTCTACATCCTGACCATGCAGGGTGGGGTCTACAAGCTCGTCGCCGAGCCATAGTGTGGTGGGCGACCTCTTCTCCCCACCTCCGGAGGAGCTTCCCGATTTCAAGGGCTTGGCTGACCGGCTTCCGCCTGAGATTCTGTTTGGCACTTCGTCGTGGAACTATCCCGGATGGAAAGGCCTGGTCTACCACCAGGACTATCCCAAGAGCGGGGCCGCGGCAAAGATGCTCGCCGAGTACGTCAAGTTCCCGCTCTTTCGCACCATCGGAATAGACTCATCGTTCTACGCTCCACCGACCCCAGAGCAGCTGCAGAAGTACGCCCAGCGGTTGCCGCCAGGATTCCCCTGCGTGATGAAGGTCTGGGACCGGTTCACGGTGCATACCCTGCCCCGCGCCCGTTACGGACCACTGGGTGGAGAGCTCAACCCCGACTTTCTCAACGTCGATTTGTTTCGCTCCGAGGTGCTGGATTTCTACCTGGCGCATTTCCGGGATCATACCGGACCGCTGGTATTCGAGTTCCAGACCATCAGCCGCTCGAGCGGCATCAGCCCCGAGGACTTCGCCGACCGGCTGGACCGGTTCCTGAGCGTGTTGCCACGCGACGCGAGCTACTCGGTGGAAATCAGGAATCGCGAGTTCCTCACCCCCGCTTACCTGGCCGTGCTCCGGGAGCACAATGTCGCCCACGTATTCAACTCGTGGACCAGGATGCCGTCGATCGGCGACCAGCTCGACGTGCCGGGAGTGTTCACCGCGCCGTTCATGGTTTCCCGGGTGCTGCTGAGACCAGGCCGGAGTTACAACCAGGCGGTGAACGCGTTCTCGCCGTACGACCGGATTCGAGAACCGAATCCCGAATTACGGCACGACGTGGCCAGGCTCATCGCCCAGGCCGCGGCACTGCGAATACCGGCCTATATCCTGGTGAACAACCGCGCGGAGGGGAGCGCGCCGCTTACGATTGCGGCGATCGCCGAGATGGTGTCCGGCGCTTGAGCGGAGGCCGGCGGGTCCGGGGACCATCGTGGTCGGGAGACTGGGCGAGGGCGTGAGCCGAAGCCGACAGGCGGCACGCTTGAACCGCTCCAACGCGGTCGGCGATGCTCACCTCGACCCACCGCCCGAACGACGCGGTCGGGCCGGTGAGAAAGGGACGGGCCAGCCGGGCAGCCAGCACTTCCTCACGATCCGAGTCGGGGAGACGAAGGACGATCGCCTCGTCGAACAGAAAGGCGAACATCCGGCTCCGGGTAAAGAATGCGTCGGCGCCGAACATTCGCTTGGTGCTCACATCGGGCAACGCGAGGATAGCTGCACGCACCAGGTTGTGCACGTCAGTCTTTCCGCCAGCCATTGCTCGATCCCGGGTGTAGGTGAGTGGAAGGGGCGGAGAAAGTACCGCGTGGCGGTACGCTCCGCTATACCGCCACGCCCGAACAACTCCCGTAGGACGTAACAAGTTTTCGCCGTCCCATAACGCAGCATCGGGGCCAGTGGGTCGGAAAAGCGGCGGGCGGAGCGGACGAGGCGACCAGCGGGAGAGAAATTGTCAAGAAGGACGCTGTAAGCTTTTCGTCTATATGTCGGGCTCTACTCCCGCGACGGCGCAGATTCGCAGAATCGTCTCGCCGATCTTGTTGTTCGGCGTGGACGCGCCAGCCGTAACCCCGATGAGCTTCGCGGCGCCGAGCCAGTCGTCGGCAACCTGCTCCGGCTGCTTCACAGTTGGTTGATAGCGCAGCTTGCCGCTCTCAACGTCGATGGCCGATGCATCCTCGATGTGATAGGTCCGGACCCCGCGATTCCGGCTCATTGCCGCCAGATGGGTGGTGTTGCTGGAGTTGTATCCCCCCACCACGATCATCAGGTCGAGCGGCTCCTGGAGCAGGGTCACCATCGCGTCCTGCCGCTCCTGGGTGGCGGAGCAGATTGTATCGAACGTCCGGAAATGCTCGGCGAGGTTCGCCTCCCCGTAGCGCCGGAGCATGCTCTGCCGCACCTCGCCGGCGATGGCGAGCGATTCTCCCGACAGCATCGTCGTCTGGTTGGCCAGTCCCACACGCAGCAAATCCCGCTCGAAATCAAAACCGGGAGACATCGCATGGGAGAAATGACGCGCCAATTCCGCCGCGTCCCCACCGTGCTCGATGAAATCGCAGACCCGCCGGGCGTCGGCCATGTCGAATACCACGAGGTAGCGGCCACCCGGGTACTTGGTCACCTGGCTCGCGGTCGCTTTGGTCTCCTCGTGATATGACTTGCCGTGGATGATCGCGGTGTACCCGTCCCTGGCGTAGGACTCGACCCGCTTCCACACATTGAGGACCGAGCCGCACGTGGTATCCACCATGACACAGCCGTTATCGCGAAGCCGGGCGAAATCCTCGATTGTTACACCGAAAGCCGGCATGATCACCACGTCGTCGGGCGTTACTACCGAGAAATCGAAGGCGCCGGCTGGACTGCGCTCGAGGAACACCACCCCCATTTCTCGCAGCTTCGCGTTGACGTGGGGGTTGTGGATGATCTCTCCCACCAGAAACAACCGCTTGTCGGGAAATTTCCGGCGCGTCTCGTACGCGTACTCGACGGCGCGGTCCACCCCATAGCAGAAGCCGAATTCCCGGGCGAGCAGGAAGGTGAGCGGACCGGCGGTGAGCCGGAAATCGTTGGCGCGAAACTGCTCCACCACCGCGCTGTGATAGTCGGCGGTAAGCTGGCCTTCGATAGCCGCCTTGAGACCGAAGCCCTTCCTGAAGTAGGTCATCAATCCTCGGGTGCGCTGTCAGCCGGCTCGCCGGTCACGCTACCGCTCCGGCAACGAGCCGAAGAATCGGTCACCAGTGGTACGCCGCGAAAACTGGCGTTCACTCGGATGGTCTCCGGGGTTCCGGCGGCATGGAGCTTGGCCTCGAGGGCCCCATCGAGCACGCGTTGACGCCGGGTGAGCTTGAGCCCTCCCGAGTCGCCCTGGTACCCCTTGATCTGCGTCTCCGTGAACCACCGGATCCCGACCGCGGTCCTGGGCCTCTGCAGGGAATCCTGCCTCGGATCCATCACCGGAAATTCGCCGTCCATTGCGCTATCGGAAGGATAAATCGCGAGGCCCAGTCCTGCGTCCGAGTCGACCCCAATGACCTCGAGTAACCGGCCCGGAGCGCACCAGACCGCCCTGGCTTTCGCGGTGAGCTTGCCGCTGTCAGACCCGGCCCATTTCGCCTGCAGCTGTCCTGCGGAAGGGCCGGACGCCGAGCCGTGACAAGCGGCCAGGAGAATAACGGCGCCGAGCGTGACCAGCCGACCGATCACTTCGCGATCCCGAGCTGGAGGCGTGCGTCTTCGACCGAGAGCGCGAAAGGACGAATCCGCTCTACCAATCCCTCCGGAAGTGGCCGGGAGATCAGGCTGCGACGGTCGGTGCAGACCAGCACCAGGTGGCCATGCGCGCTGTGCTTGCCGGTCGCGGTGTGGATCACCTCGAAATTCATGGTCAGCGACTTGTTCCCGATCCGTCCGAAATACGCCGCCACCTGAAGATGATCGTCCAGGCGCGGAGGATAGTGAAATTCGGTGTGGACCTGGACTCGCGGCAGGTAGATGTCGTAGGTCTCGAACAGGGTGCCGTAGGGAAGGCCGGCGGCGCGGAATAGTTCTGTTTCGGCCAGCTCGAAGAAGCGGATGTAGGACCCGTAGAAGATGATCCCCGCCAAGTCCACGTCGGACCAGCGGACGTACTCTTCTACGGTAAACGGTTTGGCCGGCATCGCCGGGGAAGCTAGGGGGTCGCCGGACCGATCACCAGCCGAAACCGGTCCGGATATCGAATCGCAGCCCGTCGCCGCCGTCGGTAATCGGATAGCTGAAATCGAAGCGCAGCAGCCCGCCGGCAATCGAGAATCCGAGTCCCGCGCCCGACAGGACGCTCGTCGAAAACAGCTCGTCCGCGGCACCAGCCTGTCCCACGTCAATGAAAGGCACTGGGCGGATCAGACCCTTGGTCAGCGGCCAGTCGGCCTGTGCCGCCCAGAAGGACTGACCTCTGCGAGTCCCGTAATCGAAGCCCCGGACCGTCGGCACGCCGCCCAACCTGAACTCCTGCTGCGCCAGTGTCGGCGACGTTGCGATGCCGGCCTTGAGCGTGAACACCGGCCGGCGAGTTCCCCGGCCCACTGGCTGCCTCAAGCTCGCGAAGAGTCGCCCGGTCGCGGTCCCGTCGCCGGCGAGCACGTCGGCACCCAGCCGCCAGCGGCCGCGGAATCGTGAGCCATCGATGCTGACACTCGCACCGGCGAAAGTTCCCTCGTCTATCGGTGGATTGTCCGGAAATTCCCCGGAACCGCCGAGGAAGTCGTTGATGTGGGAGAACGCCTCGGTTCTGACACTGCTCTGCACCTCGACTCGCGCGCTCATGTTCAGCTCCACTCCCAAGCCGATCGAGCTCTCCCGCGTGATCACGCCGCCCTGCGCCAGGTAGTAGTCGGCGTCGTCGTGCGCGACGAAGATGGCACCCAGTGAATTGCCCAGACTTCGATAGCGGCCGAAGGGATCTCCACTCGCCATTTCCCGGTAGCCGCGCAACCGCCACCGAGATCCCGGCGCTTCCCGGGTCACCGTCAGGGCGCCGGTCAGACGGTGGTCGTTGATGCCGAAGCGGGCCTCTCCGGCGATCCAGGTGAAAGGATCGCCGGGCCACTGCACCCGGTAGGCGAAGCCGGGGTTGAATCCCTGGACCTTGTTGTAGCGGACGATTTCGGAGAACTGAGTCCAGTCAACTCCTGAGGTCTGCCGGCCGGTCAGGTCGGACGGCAAGTCCGCCGTCATCTTCTCGAGGTCGGATGCCAGCTCACGCTGTTGCTTCGCTTCGGCGGAATTCTCATCGAACTGGAGCGAGTCCCCCCATTCGGCGTACTGTTTGAGCGAATCGCCCGGCGCACGGTGAATCTCGAAGCGTCCGCCGGGCCAGCGGCCGGCATCGTCTCGCTCAAGCTCATCCTCCTTGAGCGAGCCTCCCTCTTTGCGCCGCTCGCGACCCGCGTCCCGCAGCGAGTCACGCCGGGCCCTAACCAGCGACTTGATGCTGTCGGGATCGGTTATCGAATCCGGCAACTCCACCGTGAACCGCACCGGCTTGCCGGTGTTGACTTCGTAGTCGTCGAAGGTGGTGGAGGCCTGGAAAGGAATGACCAGCTCGCCGAAATAGGGGATCTCCACCCGGCCGCTGATCACCTGGCGGTACGGCATCCAGTATTTGGACTCGAGCAGGAAGTACTCGAGGTCCGCGTTCAGGCTCAGCAGCTGGTTGATGATCTTGTTGGCTTTTCGGGCTTCGGAGGAATCTTTGCGTGTTTGACCGTCGGGGGCGATCCACAAATCGGTCCCGACATATCGGAAAGAGAATCGCACCACATCCGAGGTGACTGCGTCAAGCCAGAGTCGCCCCGCGATCAGGGCGCCACCTTTGCGGCGCGGCAGGACCTCGATCGCCAGCAGGTGTGCTGTGGTTCCGTCCGGAGCCGTGATGGTGACGCTGTCGGATAGCGCGTAGTGGTACCAGGCGGGACCGTCTGTGGCGAGCGGGTGCAGCGCCGCACGCTCGGGAAAATCGTTGCCGAACACGCGGACCGAATCACCCAGCGATCGCGGCACGAACCAGGGCTGGTCGAACACTGAGGAGATATCATACTGCTCGGACCGGGAGCGAGCTCGACGGCCCAGAATCTCCACTCTCAGGTCGTTAGGCGCCGACCAGTGAACCCGCCCCTCCTGCTCCTCGACCGCGGCATTCGGCACCTGGGCCCAGCGTCGCCGGCCAAAACCGAATGAGAGGCGATAGCGGATCCGTGCGAAATAATCCTGGACCTGGGTATCCGCGTTCTGATGCCGCTCCATCGCGCGCTCGACCAGAACCTGCGTCGCGCTGGAGGCGTATATCGTCGTGTCTGTTTGTGGAGCAGCCGTGCCTTGAAGCGCGGCCAGAAGTACCAACAGCATTGAGCCGGTCCGCGGAGCGAAGGTAAGAACCGTCGCTCCGTCGGACGGGTACGGACCCTCGCAGGTTTCAGGTTGCGACGGCCCGTCTCGCTGCCCGGGTCACCGCCGCACCGTGTCGGCTGTAAGAGAAGTAGATCACGAGGCCGATCGCCAGCCAGACGACCAGGCGCTCCCACGTGGTGACCGGCAAGCTGAACATCTGCACCAGGCAAATGAGCGCGCCTGCGATCGGTACCCAAGGCAAGCCAGGCGTGCGGAATGGACGGGGAATGTCAGGGGAGGTCCGGCGCAAGATCAGAATCCCGATACACACCAGGACGAAGGCGAGCAGGGTGCCCATGCTCACTAACTGACCCAGGACCGCGATCGGCACCAGGCCGGCGGCAATCGACACGACGATTCCGGTCACCGCTGTGCTGAGGTAGGGTGTGCGGTACTTGGGGTGGACGGCGCTGAACGCCTTCGGCAGTAACCCGTCGTGACTCATTGAATAAAAGATCCGGGTTTGTCCCAGCAGCTGAACCAGCATGGTGCTGAACAGGCCGAACAGGGCGCTCACCTTGACCAGAGGGCTGAGCCACTTGAGCCCGGTCCGGTCGATCCCCACCGCCAGCGGGTCCGGGACATTGAGCTCGGGGTAGGGCACGATACCGAGCAGCACGAGGGCAACCGCCACATATATCACGGTGCAGATCGCGAGTGAGAGGAGCATCCCGATGGGGAGGTCGCGTTGCGGATTCTTTGCCTCCTGCGCCGCCGTGGAGACGGCATCGAACCCGATATACGCGAAGAACATCACCGCCGCGCCACGGAGGATGCCGCTCCAACCGAAACGCCCGAACTCACCGGTGTTGGCCGGAATGAACGGCGTGAGATTTTCCGACCGCACATAGGCCGCGCCGGCGGCAACAAAGAGGATGAGCACCAGGGTCTTGATGATGACCAGCACGGTGTTCGCGCCGGCCGACTGCCTGATGCCGAGAATCAGCAGGCCGGACACAGCCAGCACGATGAGTGAAGCAGGCAGATTGAAAACACCTGTAGCCACCATTCCCTCGGCGCCGGTGAGCATCACGCCCGGGGCCGCCGTAAGAGAGGCGGGAAGATGGATGCCCAGATCGTCCAGCAGACTCACGCAGTATCCCGACCAGCCCACTGCTACCGTCGCGGCACTGAGCGCGTACTCGAGCACCAGATCCCAGCCGATGATCCATGCGATTAGCTCTCCGCTCGTGGCATAGGCGTACGTGTAAGCACTCCCCGCCACCGGAATCATCGAAGCGAGTTCGGCATAGCAGAGCCCGGCGAATGCACAACCGACACCCGCGATAATCATCGAGATGACGAGCGCAGGGCCAGCGTTCTGGGACGCCGCGGTACCGGTCAGAACAAAGATCCCGGTACCGATCACCGAGCCGATACCCAGCGCAGTCAGCGCGAGCGGACCGAGGGCGCGACGCAGGGGGCTCCGCTCGGCGTCCTTCCGCAAATCCTCGATGGCCTTGCGATGAAACAAGCTCACTATGGCACTCCGGTGGGATTCGAGAGCCAAGATGGGAAACGAGAGGAGGAGTGGTGTTCGGGGAACGTCCGAGGCTGGTCAGGACTCCTTGACCTGACCGGAACCAGCCGGCTCAATGGTGAATCGGTATCCGGCTTTTCGCACCGTCAGGAAATGCTGTGGACTGGCGGGATCGTCTTCCAGCTTGCGGCGCAACTCGGCGATGTGGGTATCGACAGTCCGGCTCATCACTTCGTCTTGATAGCCCCAGACCTCGGTGAGCAGCTCGGCGCGCGATACGACTCGCCCGGCTCGTGAGATCAGGGCCAGCAACAGCTGATATTCCTTAGGCCGGAGCGGGACGATCTCGTCTCCCCGAATCACACTGTGGGTAGCGGGATAGACCGTGACCGCACCGAAGCGGACCGATTCGGCCACCGCGTGAGCCCCGGTGGTGCGTCCGGCGCGGCGCAGCAGCGCGTCAATCCTTGCCAACAGCTCCAGCAGACCGAACGGCTTGGTCACGTAGTCATCGGCACCGACGCGAAGACCACGCACCTTGTCCGCCTCGTCGCCCAACGCGGTGAGAATCAGTACGGGAGCCTGGTTTCCGCCGTCTCGCAGCTCCCGCAGTACCCGATAACCGCTCTGATCGGGCAACATGAGATCGAGGACGATCAGATCGGGAGAGAATGAGGCCGCCTTCCGTAGCCCTTGAGCGGCATCGGGCGCGATATGGACGGTGTGTCCCTCAAGCTCGAGGTTGTTGGCGAGTCCCTGCGCCAGAGTCGCGTTGTCCTCGATGATGAGAATTCGGCTCATCGCTGGACGGGCTCGGTGGGCGGTTGGCAGGCGGGCAATGACACGATGAAACAGGCTCCGGATGGAGACGATTCGAGATCCACATCCCCGCCGTGCCCCTGAACCAGATCTTTCACCACGGCGAGGCCGAGACCGCTGCCATCGATGACGTTGCCGCGGCGCGCCACCCGAACGAACGGCTCCCAGATGTGAGCCCGTTCCTCCTCGGGAACACCGGCTCCCTGGTCGGCGACCGCGATACGCGCCATTCCATCTCTGCGCGCGAGTGAGACGGTAACGGTCTGCCCCGCTGGTCCGTACTTCACCGCATTGTCGAGCAGGTTGAGCATGATCTGGGTGAGCGCTCCCGAATCGACCGGGGCGGCCACCGCCTCGTCAAGATCGGTCCGGACCCGCAGCGTTCCGGGCGGCGTGGTGGCGAGGAAGGAAGACAGGATGCCTCGCAGACGCGGGGCCAGCAGCGCCGGTTCGGGCGCGAGACCGGCAAACCCGCGCTCCAGTCGAGCGTATTGCAGGACGTTGTCCACCAGCCGCATCAGCCGCCTTGCCTCCTGGACGATCGTCTCCGCCGCCGCGCGGCGCTCATCGTCGTTTCTGGCGCGCTCCAGGGTCAGCGTCTCCCCGTAGAGAAGAATCTGGGCAAGAGGAGTTCGCAGCTCATGGGAGACGCTCGAAGTAAAGTCGGAGCGGAGCCGGGCCAGCTCGTGCTCCCGCCGCAATTGCCGCAGACCGATCGCCGCCATGCCACCGGACAGCGCCAGCAGAGCGAGTAACAGTGGGAGCCGTGAGGAAGGAGTAACCGGAACGTCCAACCGGCTGGCTGCTGTCTCCCGCAACCCGACCCGGACCCTGAGAGCAGCGGGAGGATCCATCGCCACTTCGTGGGAGAACCGGTCGGCAGCGCCGGGAGCGGAGGCATAGATGGACCGGCCTCCCGCATCGTAGACGGTAAGGGTAAGCAAGGAATCGTTGGGCAGTCCTCGGCTCACCGCCTGCGGTAGCAGAGCTTCGTTGGCGAACACCCGTTGCAGAAGCTGGATTCCGACGGCGCTTCGGCAAGTGAGGAAGCCAAACACCGCTATCGGAGCGCCAGGCTCGGCGAAGGCGCCGTATTGGGCGTGCTTGATCCCGTAGACCAGCGCCATCGTCGAATCGTGATTCACTCCGTCCACTGTCCCGAACCTCCGCCCCGGCTGGAGCGCCTCCCACGTCAGCGTGTCAGTGATCCACCTACGCTGTGTAGGACTGGGCGCCGGTCCCATCGCGGTGAGCGAGCCGTCGCGCAGGTCAAGCCTGAAGTGCAGCCGGTCGGGATCGCCCCCGGACTCGTTGCAGCGGAGGAGCGGGGCCGAAGACGCGACGATTACCTGTGGTGAGGGGAGCCGGTCATAGGGCGAGGTAGCGCGGGTTCCGGTGGCCGGGCTCAGGGCATCCCGGATCTCGTTCTCGAGCCGCGTGGTGGCCTTCGCAATAAGCTCCCAGGACGCGAAGGTGGCGTAGTCACGCAACGCGCGCTCCGCGGTTACCCGACGCGAACGCGCCGCCTGTATGGCCTCGTAGGCGACCAATCCCGCGAGTGCCAACACCACGAGAAGGAGCCCGAGCAGCAGGCTGGCACTGCCAGGCCAGGTGCGCCACGGTGAGGTGCGGCTCATACGCGAGAGTATGAGGTCGGGTGCCGAAAAAGCGAAGGGCCCCGCTCATCACGGGGCCCGGCACTACGGACGTTGATCGGTATCGCTTCGCTCAGCTCGCTGTGCGGGCCCATTTGGAGCGCCCGTCGCGATGTAGTCCGTAGGCCTTCAGCCTGCGCCACAGGGTGGTGCGGCTGATTCCGAGACTCTTCGCCGTCTCCGCCAGCTTCCAACCATGGGTGTCGAGTGAGCGGACGATCGCGTCTCGCTCCCGATCTGCCAGGGTAGTCGGACCATCGATGCCCGGGATGAACATCGCCTCTCCCAGCTCGATTGCCCCCACCCGTAGCGGGCGCAGCCGGCCACCCAAAGAAGCCAGGCGGGGCATCAGACCCGAGGCATCCTCTCCCGGGCCGAGCATGTCGGTCAGTGCTTCACGAGCAGGAGTGTTGGCATAGAGCATCCGGCCGTCAGGGTCGAAAACCACGACCCCTTCACTGAACCCGTCCAGAAGCGCCTTCGCCAACGGAGAGAAAACGGAGGGAAGCTGGGTTGGTGTAGTTGTATCCGGCATATCGCGCTCTACGTCCCGGGGTCGAGGCGGGTTTCAGGCCGCTACCCGGCGACCTGCTCCGCGACTTCATTGCAACCTGTTCTGAGCTAATCAGTTCAAACGGATCCAGCCGGCCCACTTCACTGGCCTTTGCCGAGGGGACGAACAAGCCCGCTGCCGGTTGTACAACTCTGTTACTCACCGACCATCGAAGCGACCGGCACCTCCCGACGCTCCTGCCGTTCACCCCAGATCACCAGAGCCAAGCCACCGAAGATGCCGAGGGCGGCAATCGCGGCCCGCGGTGTCACCTTCTCCCCCTCCAGCAGCAGGGGGGCGACGGCCGCAGTGAAAACCGGTTGGAGGTAGGTGAAGACGGCGACCAGGTTCGAAGACGCCCGTTTGAGGGCCCAGATGTTCAGGAAGTAGGCCAGGATCGTCGGGAAGAGCACAATGTATCCGACCAGCAGCCAGCTACTGGCATGGACCGGACCCATGTTGTGTAGTCCATACAATCCTGCGGGCAGGACTCCTATCGCCCCGAAAAGCATCACGTAGTAACTCACCGTGATCGCCGAGTAGCGATCCAGCATCCGCCGCACCAGGACCAGATACGCCGCGTACGCCATCATGGCGACCACGATCATCGCATTCCCAAGGGCAAGACCCGGTGCGAGAGTAACTCGATCGGGTCCGATGAGGTACACGGCCGCGGAGCCGGCGAGCAGGATGCCGAGAACTTTGGAGGTAGAAGGGGATTCCTTCCGGAACAGGAGTGAACCGAGGACGGTAAATACCGGCACCATGGTGACCAGAATCGTGGCGTTGACAGCGGTCGTATGACGGAGCCCGAGGAGGAACAACGATTGATTGGCGGCAACGCCCAGCAGGCCCATCAGCGCGAGACTACGGAGATCAGCCCGGTCTCGGACCGGCTGGAGCCTGAGCGCCCGGTGAGCGACGGCGAGCACCGTGGCCGCTCCACCGATCCGGGCCAGGATCAGGACTCCCGGCGGGATTTCCCGCATGACCAGTTTCCCCACGATGGCGAGACTCGCCATGAGGGCCTGGACCAGGATCAGCACCAGGTGGACGATGCGGCCTCCTAGCGGTGTCTGCGGCGACGAGGCCGCGCGCGGGGTTCGTTGCGGGGAAGGCTCTTTAAGGCATCGCGTAATTCCGCGAGCGAGGCGGCGCGAACCGCCGGATGCCGGCCGCGCACCACGGTGAACCGGACTGGACGATCGAGCGGTGGGATCTCGCGTTCATTGAGTCGTCGTGCCTGCCCTTCGCGCAGCCTTAACCGAACTACCCCCGTGCCGGACTCGACCTCGTAATCGAGCGGGACCGCATCGCCGTGCAATCGAACCATGGAGGGGAGGGACATCAACCGCGTGCGAACCTCAGTAGAAACGAGGTCAGCCACTTCCATCGACAAATGGGTGGAGAGAAATCCCTGCCAGCTCGTGACGTGCTTCAGCGGATTCAGAAGCCGGGATCTTACCGCATCCGGTCCGATCTCCATGAGATTGCCGCCGGATCGCCGCCACAGCTCGCCCAGGTCGTCCAGCGCGCGTCGGAGACGAGGCTGCTCGGGATGAATCGTCTCCCCGGCCATAAGGGCATCGACCAGTCCCTCGCGTAACGCCTCGTGTAGTTCCGGCGGGGCGTCGCCGTGCAGCGGCTCACGAACCTGCTCCAGCTCAAAACCGAAGTAGTCGAGGCGGCGGGTGACTACGAGATGCTGGTCACGGCGCGACCCACCCAGCTCGATACGCGGGGAGCCACGGACCGCATAACGCCGCACGAGCTCATACGAAATTGTGGTTCCCTCGATAGCGGCGCGGGAGACGCCGTAGCGATCCGCGAAGTAACGCAGGCCTCCCGCAACCGCGCCCCAGCCCCCCGCCATCGACCCTCGGCTCACTCGAGCCTCCTGACCATCTGCGGTGTGTTCGTCGATCACCAGGTCGAATGGCATGATCCGGGCGACCAGATCGATGAACTCCTGCTGCAGCTCGCGACTGAGATCGGGAAGCTTGCTTGGTAACTCGAGCTCCAGCGCGCGAAAGACCGATGCGGTTCCCAACGCCACGTCTTCGATCGCCTTGACCAGGACCCCGCGCCGTTCCGCCCACTCCTCCATCCCCTCCTCGAAGAGGTGACGGGGAAGCCCGTAGACCTCTCCGAGGTAGCCATGCCGATTCACCGCTTCGGCATAGAGGCGATAGGCAGTGAGATGATCGCTTCCGTTGACCTTCACCCCTTCCAGGTTGCGCTCCTCCCGGGTCATCCGGTGGAGCGACTCGATATTGGAACAGACCGCGACGATGGGCAGGAGATCCGTGCCGGCATTGACCAGCAGCTCGCCCCAGGCACGCTCGACCGGCATCGCTTCGACCTCGCGCCCGTAAGCCGTGAGTTTTCCATCGGCCACCAACCCGCGAGAGGTAAGCAGCCCGAGGGCTCGCTTATACGCGATTCGATCGAGGGCAACTGGCAGGTCCAGATCGCTGGCATCGACTCCGATGGCGGCACAGGTGATCGCTACCCGTTCCGCGTCGCCCGCGAGCTGGAATTCGGGAGGCGTGGGACGCAGTTGCTCGAAGACGAGGCGACGGTCGCTGAGGATGAACACCTGGCCATCAGGGACCCGACCGTGTACCCGCCCTGCCATTTGCAGGATCTCGTTGGCGCCGAGGTAGAGCCGGTGCAGCACGTTCCGCCCGCGCTCGACCACGTTGGCGTAGCGGGCGTCGTAAATCACCACCGTGTCGAGGCCTCGGATGTTCAGCGCCGATTGACCTGCCGCCGTCATGGCCAGGAGGAATGGTGGTCGGGCTTCTCCCTCCAGGAACGGTCGTAGCACCCTGATAGGCTCGCCGCCGTGATAGAACGCGGCAGTGAGACGGGGCCACCGTTCTCCCAGACCCTGCGCCAGTTGTTCCACTTCCGCTCGGGTTGGCACGAACACCGCAACACCGCGCTTCTCCTTGATCACGTGGCGCAGGAATTTCTCGTCCAGGAATTCCTGCGCCCGCATCGGGATCACCTTGACCCGCGCCTTGAGCGCGGGATCGAAGGCTGAGCTCTCCAAAACCTCGCTGCTGCCGAGGTAACGGGCGTAGAAGGCGGGATCCACGGTGGCGCTGAGCCAGATGAAGCGGCATCCGGCTCGTTTCCCCAGAGCGAGGCAGAGCTCGAGCTCGGCGGAAGTCTGATGAATTTCATCCGCGATAAGCGTATCGCGGCCGGTGATGAGGCCGTCCTCAAACCAGCGGCGCGCGATGCCGGTCGTCACGATCACGACATTCCAGGACGGCGTCTCCGGAGTCGCTTCCCGTTCGCGGTTCACCACTCCGACTTGGAGCGGCGCCTGCAGGATCGATTCGGCGATGGGCCGGATCGCGAGGGTTTTTCCGACGCCGGTACCAGCCACGATGCCGAAGCCCTTCCCCGCCGCAGCCCATTCTCTCAGCTCCCGGCCGTGCTCGCGCTCCAGCAGGGTGTCGATATGGAGAGCGGTCGCCAGCTCAATGGTCTCACAGGCCGCGCGGGTCGGGGCAATGACGATGACCCGGCCTCGCGGATGCGGGGCGCGGCGATATGCCTCGAGATCGAGTGGGAGCTGGTGATTCCGGGCGGGGTGCACAACTAAAGACTAGTTGCGCACGAACGCTATCGTCACCACCGCGTGGGGTTTCCGGACCTTCCGAATCGAGTCTTCCGCCAGGACCACTCTCCGGGTGATCTGAACCAATGAGGCTGTCCCCGGTCGGGCGGCGGGGTCCAAAGCCTCCTTCAGGGCGAGCTGAACGGGCTCAACCGAAACGACCCTGGCTGACACTTGCAGAGCGCCCTGCTTCTGAGCTTGGGCGGATGGGATTGGACCCAACAGGGTCAGAGCGGCGGCGAGAACTGCTCCCCCCAGGCAGCACGGGGAGCTAGCGGCACGCGACTCGGGGCGAGGCGTGTGCCGCAGTCGGGATGGAAGAGATTGGCGCATGACGACTTGGCCTTCCTGGCGGAGGGACTGATACTGCTTAAAATCCAGCTGTATGCGTCTAAATACTTGACACTAGAAACCGCATACTTTCAAGGACTTACCGCATGTCACTATCAGGTTTGTGACACGCGGCACAGTGGTTGCCCTACCCCCGGCGTCCGGAGCTGACACTCCGACTGCATTACTGGGTTCTCTCAACTCCAACAAGGTGAGGCTAGGGCAATGCGCACTATTACCCGAGTATCGGCCGTTGTGGCCGCTGTCTTGAGCCTGGGCGCAATGCCTGCCGTGGCTCAGAGCGCCAACATCAATGCCACCGCCAACGTGTTTCAGGCGATTACCGTGACCGGCGCCCAGGATCTTCTCTTCGGCAACGTTTTCCCCGGCGTAGCGAAGACCGTCGGTGTCGCCACCGGCGGGCGGTTCGACCTCACCGGTCAGGCCAGCACTCCCGTCCAAGTGGCGTTCACCCTGCCGGCCAACCTGGTCAACGGCGCCAACAACCTGCCGATCGGGACCTGGACCGGCTGCACCAACCCGACCACCAGCCCCGCCGGGTGCACCAGCTTCACCCCGTCGGGTACGGCCACCACGACCGGGTTCAGCGCCGCGGGTGCCGTGTCCGTGTTCGTGGGCGCCACCGTCACGCCGGGGGCAGCCCAGCCGGCTGGGGCGTACACCGGCACCATCACCCTGACGGCGAACTACTAACATCGACCGAAGGGTTTCCGGGCGACTCGCGGGTGTGAGGGCAGGCTATCTTGCTTGAGTCTCTCACCCGTGGGACTCGCCCCGGGATTCCCGCATGTCCAGATGCTTTCGTTTTCTTCCACTTCTGGCTCTCTGCCTGGTGGTCCGGCCACTCGCCGGCCAGTCCTCGGTCACGGGTATGCAGGACCTTGCCTTCGGCGCGGTGATCCGCGGCGTACCCAACTCGGTATCCCCAACCGATGCGGTCCGGCGGGGCAGATTCTATATCCAACACCTTGTCAACCATCAGGTCGGCTTTCGCTTCAACCTGCCGCAGCAACTCCACCATATCGGTGGAGGGGGAAACATGCCCATCAGTTTCGGCGCGAACGACGGGATCGCGCAGGGCACGGCAGGGAATTCGACGCCCATCGTCTTCAATCCCAACAACAACCAGACGTTCAACCTGGTCACCAGCACGGACTTCAACGTGTATCTGGGTGGGGAGGTCTCTCCCAGGCCCAACCAGGCAAGCGGCCTCTACACCGGTACGATCACGCTTACCTGCACCTTCTTCTAACGGTGCGCGGACTACTCGCCATCATCGCCGTCGTCGCGGGGTTCGCCCGCGCCGCCGAAGCGCAGGGTGTCCTGGTCGCACCGCACGCCGTTTATCTCGATCACCGTACCCGTAGCGGGTCGTTGACTCTCTACAACCCCGGCGCCGAGCCGGTCGAGATCACGGTCGGCTTCTTCTTCGGCTACCCGGCGACCGACTCGCTCGGTCACTTTACTATCACAACTCCCGACTCAGTCCAGGCCGGAATGCCGTCCGCAGCGGACTGGATCGACGCGTTCCCCCGCCGGCTCACGCTAGCTCCGCTGCAGCGTCAGACGGTCCGGCTGCTCGCCCGGCCCCCCCAGGGACTTCCCGACGGGGAGTACTGGTCCCGCATCATGATTTCCGCCAAGGGCGGCGTAGTGCAGGTCGCGCAAGCCGACTCCAACGGCATCTCGATCGGGCTGAACCTCGAAGTGCGCACCATCCTTCCGCTCATCTACCGCAAGGGCCAGTTGCAGACCGGTGTCGCATTGACCGATCTCCACGCCGGGCGCGATGGCGATTCGCTACGGGTGCAGGTCCGGATTGAGCGCCAGGGTGGAGCCGCGTACGTCGGCACTGCGAAAGGCACCCTGCTGGACGAGAAGGGCAATCAGGTCAGCAAGTTCGAGCAGCCGATCGCCATCTACTACACCGCCGAGCCGTTGTTCATGATGCCGCTCGCCGGTCGAACCTCGGGGCGCTACCGGCTGCGGCTTGAGCTCGTGACCGAGCGATCCGACATCGCTCCCGAGCTTTTGCTCCGGGCAGCGGTGGCTCGCGATTCGATTGACGTGAGCCTGCCATGAGCCGCGCCGTCCGCTTCCTCGCGCTGCTGTTTTCGCTGGCCACTTTCGGCCGGGGACTCGCGGCGCAGGAGGCGGAGCCGGTGCTGATCGAGCTGCAGTTGGGCCGGCTGACCAGCAAGACGGTCGAGGCGTTTCGGGCCGGCGATGCGGCGCTGATTCCGGTCGGCGCGTTCTTCGACCTCGCAGAGATTCACACCGCCCGCCAGCCAAATGGCAGCCTGGAGGCGATGGTCCAGCCGGGGAATGTGCGGTTCGTTCTCGATCCCACAAGCAAGAAGCTCACGCTGGGCAAGGAACAGATCGTCCTGACGGCCGACCAGCTCCAGTCCACGCCCGCCGATGTCTACCTCGACACGCGAGTCCTGGGCCGCGCGTTTCAGCTCGATTGGGACGTGAGTTGGCAGGACTTGCAGGTCACCGTGCTCGAACCGGGATCGTTGCCTGTTGCGCGGCGGCTACAGCGGGAATCCATGCTCAGCAGTCGGCTCGCCAGCTCCAGCACCCCGGAATACGCCGGCCTCAGACTCGGCCTGGAGCGCCCCCGGGTGAACGGATTGGTGTTCGACTACTCCCTCCTGACGCCGACCACGGGATTCGATGCCGGCGCCTATTCCACGATGCTAGGCCTCGATGTCTTCGGGGGTTCGTTCGGATTCGGATTACAGAGTCAGAACGGCACCGGACGCGCACCGAGGGCCGATATCGGATGGAACGGGATCTGGCGGGAGAACCACTGGCTTACCCAGGCCCAGCTTGGCGATGGTATCAGCAGCGGTCCACGCTCGCGCAGCCTTCGCGGTTTCTCGATCACGAACAGCCCGTATGTTCGCCCGATGACGGTCGGCAACCTGCCCTTCACGGGTCAGCTGGGCACCGGCTGGAGCATTGAGGCTTACCGGGGTGGACGGCTCATCGGCTTCGACTCGGTGAACGCGCTGGGTCAGTTCTCGTTTGACCTGCCGATTCAGTACGGTGAGAACCCGGTCGATTTCATCGCCTACGGGCCGTTCGGCGAGATTCGGGAATTCAATCAGACCTATCGTCTGCGTACCGACGCGCTCCCGACCCACCAGTTCGAGTATGGTCTATCGCTTGGGCAATGCCGAACCAATCAGTGTGACGCGACCGGTAACGTGGATCTCCGCTATGGTATCTCCAACCGCTGGAGCGCGCGGGCAGGCTTCGACGGATTCTGGCGGACCGGTCCCAGCAATCTGCTGCACCCATACGCTGGCCTCTTTGGCTCGCTGACCAACTCCGTGAGTCTCGAAGCCGAGGCGGTACGGGATGCCGTAGTGCGCGGGGCGCTCCGATTCGAGCCGTCCACTGACTTTCAATTCCAGGCCGATGTCTACCGCTTCGCTTCCGCAGTGCGCGACCCGATCCTGACTCCCGAGGGCAGGACGGACCAGATTACGCTCTCGGCTTTCTTCCGGCCGATCAGCCGGATGGGCGCCAACTACCTGGAAGCAAGCCTGGACCGGATCAATACCACGACCGGCATGCTCACGAGCGGCCGGCTCGGTGCGTCATTCCAGGTAACTGACGTTCGGATCCTTCCGGCCGTCCGTTTCCAGCGTCAGGAGGCCGGAATCGGGGGCGGGAGCAGCGCAACCTTCTTCGGCTTCAACACCTTCATCCTCCCTCACCAGAGCTTTGGCCCGGTACTGGGCAGCCTCTCGGCGAGGACCACATTTGAGATGCAGCCCGGCGTGGGAGCGGTTAACGCGTCTGCCTACGTCGGTGCACCGATCCTCAAAGGTCTTCGGGCCGAGACCGGGATGACCTGGTTCCGGGGATCGCGTGGTCCCGGATTCTCGCTCCTCATCGCAGCCGAGCTTCCCAGCGTTCGCTCTTATACCAGCGTGAACGCGGGTGGAGGAACCGAAGCGGTGGGGACCCAGTACATCTCGGGTTCGACGATCTACAATCCCACCCGAAGCAGCATGGATTTCTCCGGTAGTCCGGCCCTCTCCCGTGGCGGTGTGACCGGTCGGGTCTTCCTCGACCTGAACGGCAACGGCCGAATGGACCGCGACGAGCAACCGCTGGCCGGTGTCCGCATCGTAGTCGGGGGGATCTGGAGCACTTCGGATTCGAGCGGCCGCTACCGGGCATGGGACCTCCTGCCCTACGAGCCCACGATGGTGACGGTGGACTCGAGCACCCTCGCTTCCCCGCTCTGGGTGCCGGCATTTGCCGCCGCATCGGTCGAACCCTCGCCCAATCGCTACCGCACTCTGGATATCCCGGTGTTGCCGGGCGGCGTTGTGGAAGGACGGGTCACCGGCCAGGCCATGGGGGGCATCACTCTTCGGCTCAAGCACAAGGCCTCGGGCGAGCAGCGTATTCTGACGACCTTCAGTGACGGGAGCTTCTACGGAATCGGCATCCGCCCCGGCGATTGGGAAATCACGGTCGACCCCAAGTGTCTCGAGGTCCTGAAGGCGGCGGCCGAGCCAGTCACCTTCACCATTCTTCCCAACGAAGAAGGCAGCTCGGTAGAGGGGCTCGAGGTTCAGCTCTACTTCGCGACAGACCGGTAAGCAAACAACCCCGCATCTCGCGGGGTTGTTCGAACCCGGGCGGGGAGCCACGGGTCTGTGAAACCGGCCGTTGTTACAGCTGGCCGCAGGTAGGACCGGCCGGCTTCAGTTCGAGTCAGTCTCTCTCCTGGAAGTACCGACCATCACACTCATAAAGAGACACCTCGCGCAGCCCGGGATACCGGTCGTCGTAGCGATCGTAGTACCGGTCGCCGCGCGGGTCATACCAGGCGACCACTCGCTGCCGCGGCTTCTTGTACCAGCCACGATGATGGCCGTGGTTCCGTTCCACCACGATCACGCGGGCAACATGGTAGCGAGGGTAGTAGTAGGGATTCACCGCGACGCGGGCAGCGACCGGTCCTTGGTGAATCACGATCTCCGCGCTGACGACCTGAGCTCTAAGCGCCTGAGGAACGACCAGCGCGATGACGGCGACAAACAATTTGGCCTTCATGCTGACCTCGTTCGATTGACAGGGGACGCCGAGAGGCAAGGCGAGCCCCATGCCGTGCGTAAAGTGTCCATCGAACAAGGACTTGGGCGGGAGCACCCGGGGAGATACCGTCCCTTGAGCCGGACGTTGAGCTGGCGAATGTCCACCGACCGCGGCGATCCTCGAATGCGTTGCCTGCCGCCTTGACAGCCTCAGAGGTGGCGGACATACTAGGTGCCCCTGAGGTTCCGTTTACGAGCCTCGAGCTACCCGCCTTGGCGGGACCGCGGGCAGCGGAGTCATCCGCTCGCACGTCGCTCCTGTGCCCCAGCTCCCGATCTGTCGAGCACACTTATGTGGCAGCAGATCCTTTCTTTCTTTAAAACGCAGATGGAGGTAGACATGGCCGCGGATTTCTTCATTGGCGAGTCGCTGGTAGGGGATGGGAATGAGATCGCCCACGTCGACCTTATCATTGGCTCCAAGAGCGGCGTTGCCGGTGCCGCCTTCGTTAACGCGCTTTCGAACAACAAGGATGGTTTCACCACGTTGCTCGCAGTGGTAACCCCCAACCTGCCGTGCAAGCCCGACACCGTGCTGTTCAACAAGGTCACCATCAAGGGCGCCAAGCAGGCCGTCCAGATGTTCGGCCCGGCCCAGACGGCGGTAGCCCGCGCGGTAGTGGACAGTGTCGCTTCGGGAGTCATTCCCAAGGACAAGGCGAACGACTGGTGCCTCCTGGTGGGCGTGTTCATTCACTGGCAGGCGGAAGACAACAAGAAGATCTACCAGTTCAACTACGAGGCCACCAAGCAGTCGATCGAGCGGGCGCTCAAGGGCCTGCCCACGGTCGATTCGGTGCTGAGTGGCGCCAAGACCGCCCGGCACCCGTTCTCAGGAGTCGACGGGGTCTGATTCACCGGCCGGCCAAGACGGAACCAACGTGGGGGCGGGCCGGGCCCGCCCCTTCGTGTTTCCCGGTCACTGTCCAGGACTTTTCGTGGCGAGAAGATGATGCGGAAGCTTCTGTTGCAGCTCGATAGCTCCAGACTCGCGAGCGTGTTTGATAAGATCGTGGCATACGATGCCGGTGCGGACCAGGTCCTGAGTTACGGCGGAGTCGCCCCGGAGGACGTCCGGGACTTGGTTCATGGCTGCATTTTCACCCGCGGACCAAAGGACCTGCACAACACGGCGGTCTGGATCGGCGGGAACAACATGTCGCAAGGCGAACAGCTCCTCGCCATGGCGCAGGATGCCTTGTTCAAGCCCTTCACCGTTTCCATCATGCTCGACTCGAATGGATCCAACACCACGGCGGCCGCCGCGGTGGTGAAAATCGAGCAGGCCATGGACACCGTGAAAGGCAAACGTGTCGTGGTCGTCGCCGGAACGGGACCGGTCGGGCAGCGGGTCGCTGGACTGCTCGGCAAGGGTGGCGCCAAGGTGATCATCACCTCGCGGAAGCCGGAACAGGGAGAAAAAGCTCGGCGCAGCATTGGCGAGCGGTTCGAGATTCCGGTCGAGATCACCGAGCTGAGCAGCTCGGATCAGGCGAGCAAGGTTCTGGATAAGGCGGACATTCTGGTCAACGCCGGGCCGGCTGGGGTGATGATGGTACCTAAAGCCGCCTGGTTCGACCGTGGAGTAAAGGTGGTGGTGGACTTCAACGCCGTATCACCGGTCGGAGTTGAAGGAGTCGAGCTCAACGATGCGGGAGAAAAGCGCGGGGGTGCCGTGGTCTTCGGCGCCTTCGGAGTGGGGAATTTCAAGACCAAGCTGCACAAGCGGTGCGTAGCACGGCTGTTTGAAAAGAATGACCTCGTACTGGACGCCGAGGGGATCGCCGATATCGCGCGGGAGATGCTGGCGGGCTCCTGATCAAGTCCGTCTAGAGCTTCACCATGGTCCGAGTCATCGGGATCGACCCCGGCACCGTAAGCCTCGATCTTTGCGGATTGGACGGCGAACAGGTGTGGCTGGATCAATCGCTGCCTACGGCTTCGGCGCTGGAGTCACCCCAATCACTGATAGAGCTGCTGCGCGAAGCGGGTCCGGACCTCATCGCCGGCCCGTCAGGCTACGGTCTTCCCATGGTCACCGCCGACAAGCTCGGCGAAGAGGATCTGCGTCTGGCCTACCTTTCTCGACCCGGCGAAGCGGGAGGGATCGGAGGGTTGAGCCGCCTGGCCCGCGCCCTCGCGGAGAGCCGGCTGCCGGTGGTGTTCACGCCGGGAGTGATCCACCTGCCGACCGTGCCCCGACATCGCAAGCTCAACCGGGTCGACCTGGGTACCGCCGAGAAAGTCGCCGCGGCGGCGCTCGGAGTGTGGGATCAGGGCCAGCGGAGGCAGCTTCCTCCCAAGGACACCTCGTTCATTCTGGTTGATCTTGGGGGTGCGTTCACAGCACTCATCGCCGTGAGCGATGGGCAAGTGGTGGATGGGATGGGAGGCACCAGCGGACCAATGGGTTGGCATTCGTCGGGGGCCTGGGATGGTGAAGTCGCTTTCCTCGCCGGCACGGTGGAGAAGGCCATGCTCTTCGCGGGCGGTGTCGAGTCCATTGCCGCGGCGGAAAGCAGCGATCCGAACCCCGGTGCAGTTGCGATTCAGGGATACGTCGAAGGCGTAATGAAAGGGGTGCTCTCTCTCACCGCATCGTTGCCTCAGCCGGCGGAGATTCTGCTCGCGGGGCGCCGGGCCCGGGATCCTCGAGTTCGTGCTCCTCTGGTCGCCCGGTTGGAAGACATCGCGCCGGTTCGGGACCTCAGCGGTTTTGCCAAGGTCACCAAACAGGGGGCGCAGGGGGCGGCGCTCATTGCCGATGGCCTGACAGGCGGGCGCTGGGCTGAGCTGGTGGACACCATGCGATTGCGAGAGGCTTCGGGCACGGCGCTCGACCATCTCAGCGTGATCACTCCGGCCCGCGCCCGGGAGCGGCTGGGGCTCTGATGCGCCCTTCGCTCCCTTCAGTTCTTCTGGCCGGGATGTCGGTGCGGGCCATGGCGGAGTCGGCGGCGAAGGCCGGCTACCGGGTCACCGCTCTGGATGGCTTCGGAGACCTGGACACAATCCGAGCGTCGGGTCGCGTTCTCACCCCGGGGCGGGACCTCAATCGCCCGTACAGTGTCGAACGCCTGGTCACGCTCTCGAAGCTGGTCACAGCAGATTCATTCGCCTACGGTGCCAATCTGGAGAACCACCCCGCCGCACTCGGCAGACTCGGGGAGGGACACACTCTACTGGGCAATGGACCTGCCGAGCTTCGCCTTGCGCGCAATCCGTTCAAGCTGCGGGAGATTCTGCGGAGGCACCGACTCGCCGTGGCAAAGGTTCGCACGACCCCTCCCTCCAAGGGAGAATGGCTGCTCAAAGGGCGTCGTTCGGGTGGCGGGCGCGCAGTGGAGACCTGGAGCAAGGGCATGCCCGTCCCGCGCTCGTGTTACTTGCAGGAGCGCATTCGCGGTATACCCGCATCAATCGTCTTCAGCGCAGATGGCGAGCGGATTATTCCCCTTGCCATGACCCGCCAACTCATTGGAGTTCGATGGCTGGGGGCATCCGCGTATTGGTACAGCGGCAACATCCTGGCGCCGGTGAAAGATTCCCATCTTCCGCGAGGAGAGACGCTCTTCGAACGAGCCAAGGCTGTGGCTGAGGTTGTCGCCGGGAGCTGCGGTCTCAAGGGCGTGAATGGCGTGGACTTCATCGCCAGGGACGGAGTTCCGTTCGCTATCGAGGTGAATCCGCGCTACTCGGCTTCGCTCGAGCTGGCCGAGCGGGCGTTCGGAGTTTCCATGTTCCAGCTGCACGTCCTCGGTTGTCAAAAGAAGTTGCCGGACTCCTTCGAATGTCCCCACCGCTTCCCCGCGACAGGCAAGGCCATTGTCTACGCCCGCCGCGCCATGACAGCGGGAGACACTCGGCGCTGGCTGGATGATCCGAGCATCGCGGACATTCCCTGGCCTGGCGAGCGTATCCAACCCGGGCATCCGATCTGTACCGTCTTCGCCTCCGCCCGCTCTGCAGCCGAATGCGAGATCAGGCTTCGTGCTCGGGCCGAGAGCGTGTACGCCGAGTTGACGACTTCGACAGGAAGGGCAGCGTGAAGAAGGACAAAGTGACGCTGCCTTACCGGACTTGTCTGGGGTGTGGCTGCGCCTGCGACGATATCGCTCTGGAGGTCGAGGGTCGACGCATTGCAAAGGCAGAGAACGCCTGTGACCTCGGTCGGGCCTGGTTCGGTGACGGGGTGGTCCCGACAAAAGTGTTGATCGGGGGCAAGTCGGCGACACTGGAGCAGGCACTGGATCAAGCGGCGGCGCATCTGGCCGCGGCGAAGAACCCAATGGTCTATCTCGCTGGAGATCTCACGATCGAAGCGGCGCGCTATGGGCTGGCCATCGCGGACCGGCTTCGGGCTCGGCTCGACAGTCTGGCTTCCGATACGGTGGCGGCGGGCCTCGTCGCCCAGCAGACGCGGGGCAGGGCAAGTGCCACCCTGGGCGAGTTGTTCAACCGTGCGGACGTTGTGGTGTTTTGGGGAGTTGATCCTGCCGAACGTTACCCGCGATTCAGGGAGCGCTACTCGACGGATCGAAAGGGACTCGCGGCGCCGGAGGGGAGAGCGAGTCGTACTCTGATCGCGGTTGATGTGGGTCCGAGCAAGGGTCCGAAGGATGCCGACCACCGCGTCACCCTGGCGCCCGACCATGAGATCGCGGCGCTGGGTGCCCTCCGTGCGGCGGTGGCAGGGCTGCGACAACCCGACGAGAGTCCGCTGGTCGATTTGGTTGATCGGCTCAAGAAGGCCCGGTACTCAAGTCTGGTGTATGACGCGGAACCGACGGGGCTTCCGGCGAACCTGCTTCGGACCGAAGCGCTGGTCGCGCTCACGCAAGCGTTGAACGGACCCTCCCGGGCGGCGCTGACTCCCCTGCGAGCGGGAGGCAACCGAAGCGGGATCGAAGCGCTCACCACCTGGCAGACCGGCTTCCCTTTCGCCGTGGATTTTTCTCGAGGTTTCCCACGCTATCTCCCTGATGAGAGCGCCTCACGATTGCTCGCGGGGGGTGGAATCGACCTGGTGCTCCTAGCCGGATCACCAGCTACGGTGCCGGAGCCGGTGCGAGCCGCGCTTGGATCAGCGCAGGTTGTGGCGATCGGACCGCGAGTGAGCGAGGCAGCGCCCAGCTATGACGTCGCGGTCGATACCGGAATCGCGGGCATTCATGAGGAGGGCACAGCCTACCGGATGGACGACGTCCCGATCCCGTTGCGTCTGGCGTTCAGCGGTCCTCCCTCGGCCCGAGACGTCCTTCAGGCGCTGACCGCGCGAGTGCTCGCCAATGGAGGTTCGCGATGACCCAACTGCGAATCGCCGGCGGCACGGTCTACGATCCGGCCAACGGAATCGACGGTAAGGTGCAGGACATCTGCATCGAGGACGGCAAGATCGTGAAGAGCGTGCCGCAGGGCGCCCGGAAGCTCGATGCGAGCGGGATGGTGGTCATGCCGGGAGGAGTGGATATCCACTCGCACGTGGCAAGCTCAAGCTGCAATCACGCGAGACGTCTCCTGCCCGAAGAACATCTGAGGGATCCGGCGCCAGCACCGCGGCTCCTGGAAAAGCAGGACGGCCCGCGCTCCGGCACAGGTGGAACTGTCCCGAGCACATTCACGACCGGTTACCGCTACGCGGGGCTGGGCTATACCACAGCCTTTGACGCGGCGGTGGCTCCCCTGGGCGCCCTCCACACCCATCTCGAGCTGGACGACACGCCGTGCATTGACGCGGGATTCTTCGTCCTGCTGGGCAACGATGACTTCCTGTTGCGCCAGATAGCCGCCGGCGAGCCGGCGCGTGCTCGGGACTACACGGCGTGGCTGCTGGAACGGACCGGCGGCTACGCGATCAAGATCGTGAACCCAGGCGGTGTCGAGCAGTGGAAGAATGGTGGCCGTAATGTCAACGGGCTCGACGACGCTGTAGGGTCCAGCAACGTCACGCCCCGGCGCATTCTCGAGACGCTGGCTGATGTGGGGAACGGGCTGGGCCTTCCCCATCCGGTTCACATTCACTGCAACAACCTGGGGCGGCCGGGAAATGTGGCTGTGACGCTGGAGAGCATGAAAGCCTTGGCTGGCCGGCGCGCTCATTTCACCCATCTCCAGTTCCATGCCTACGGAGACGGCCCCGGTGGTGGAGCGCCCGGGGGCTGGAGCTCCGCCGCGCCAAAACTCATCGAGTACGTCAATCAACACCCCGAAGTCAGCGTGGACGTGGGGCAGGTGATGTTCGGCGCCGCCACCACCGTTACGGCGGACAGCGCGGTGGAGTACCTCCTGCACGCGAGCAGCGGGCGCAAATGGGTGAACGTAGACATCGAGCTGGAAAGCGGCTGCGGCATCGTTCCGTATTCGTACCGGGAGAAGGCGGCCGTCGCCGCACTCCAGTGGGGGGTAGGTCTCGAGCTCTTTCTGCTTTCCGCCGACCCATGGCGCGTGGTGCTCTCCACCGATCATCCCAATGGAGGAACCTTCCTCTCCTACCCCGAGCTGATCCGCCTGCTGATGGATCGGACCTATCGGGACGAGAAGCTCAAGAGTGTGAACCTCCGCTTGCTCGCCGGGAGCGCGCTGCTGGATGGACTCACTCGCGAATACACCCTGAACGAGATCGCGATCATTACCCGCGCCGCGCCCGCCCGGCTGCTTGGCCTGGGCGCCAAAGGCCACCTGGGTCCCGGGGCCGACGCTGATATCACGGTCTACAGCCGCAGCGACGATATCAGCGTCATGTTCGCAACGCCGCGCTACGTGGTGAAGGCCGGCCAGCTGATCGTTGAGGAAGGCCAACTCCGGCGCGCACCGGCGGGAGCGCGGTTCTCGATCACGCCACAATACGACGAATCCATCGAGGGCCATCTGAAACGGCACTTCGAACAGTACTCCTCGGTTTCCCTGGCGAACTACGGAGGGAAAGGCTAGTGCGAATCCGGGGCACCCTCATCGAGGACACCTTCGCCGAGGCGTTCACCATGCGGGCGGCGCGGATCGTCATTACTGCGCATAGCCTGACCTGGGCCCGCCATGCCGCGAGTAAGCTCACCGGATTCGCTACCTCGGTGATTCAATGCAAGTGCGAGGCGGGCGTGGATCGTGAGCTGGATCCGAAGGAGACGCCCGACGGACGGCCCGGGGTGAGCGTGCTCTTCATGACCATGGGCAAGGATGACATGCCCAAGCGCCTGGTCGAACGGATCGGCCAGACGGTTCTCACCTGCCCGACCACGGCATGCTTCGACGGCCTGCCCGAGGTCCCCGACCGGGTGGCTGTAGGCAGTTCGCTCAAATTCTTCGGCGATGGTTTCCAGGCGAGCAAGGTGATCAACGGAGAGCGCTTCTGGCGAATTCCCGTGATGGAAGGGGAGTTCCTGGTCCAGGAGAAGTTCGGCATGCAGAAGGCCGTGGCCGGAGGAAACTTCCTGATTCTGGCGGAGACGGCCGAAACGGCGCTGGCCGCCGCGGAAGCGGCAGTCTCGGCTATGACGGGACGCGCCGGGGTCATCATGCCGTTTCCGGGAGGAATCGTGCGGAGCGGAAGCAAGGTTGGAAGCCGGACCTCGAAGACGATGATTGCCTCAACCAACGATGCCTTTTGCCCCACGCTGAGAGCGGTGACCCCGACTCAGATCCCCGAAGGGGTGAATTCGGTACTGGAAATCGTGTTGAACGGGCTGGACGGGGCGGCCATCGAGGGAGCGATGCGACTCGGCATCGATGCGGCGTGCCGGGATGGGGTCCGGAGTATTACGGCGGGTAACTACGGTGGGAAGTTGGGGCCCCATCACTTTTATCTAAGAAAAATCATGGGTGGTGGGTGAAGACGGCGCTAAGGCGGTAGGGCGGGAGGTGGACGCAGGACAAGACGGATGGGGCGAAAGGTGCACAGACGGAATGGCTGACATTGTCCTTACACTGAAAGCAGCGCTGACACATCCGACCGATTTGTCGTGTGTCGTGCCGGATCGGTTTGCCGATTTGTCAAACGAGGATGTGGGGAATCTGGCGGTCTGGAGTGCCGCGGCTCCCCGCAGTGCATTGCGTCTGGGGGACGTGTTCTCCATCGAAGGAGAACGCTCCAGCACGGTGCGAGTGCGGGGCGACTGCCGGATCGCCGAGGGGTTGGGAAGGGAAATGCGCGGCGGGCGGCTCGAGATTGAAGGCAATGTCGGGCCTCACTGCGGCACTGCAATGCAGGGAGGGTCAATCCGCGTCGCGGGAGACGCGGGAGATCATCTCGCGGGTGCGCTGCCTGGCGCCTCGCGCGGGGTCGTGGGCGGAGAGATCGTGGTGCTTGGTTCCGCAGGTTCCTGGGTCGCCGAGCGAATGCGCCGCGGGTTGGTATACGTGGGCGGATCGACGGGTGAGTTCGCGGGACGCGGCATGATCGCGGGGACCCTGGTGATCGGTCGTGAACCGGGCGCGGGTACAGGACAGGGCATCAAGCGGGGAAGCCTGGTGGCGCTCGGCTCCATCCACCCGCCCGATGGGTTTCGATTCGCCTGCACCTACCGTCCACCGCATGTCCCCCTCATTCTTACTCGCCTCCAAAAGGCATTTGGGGCACCGCTGACTGATGCGCAGGTCCATGGCTTGTACCGCCGCCACAGCGGCGACCTGGCCGAGTTGGGCAAGGGTGAAATTCTCGAATGGTGCGCCGCATGACCGGACTGGGAATGAATGGTCGGGCTCGCATTCTGGCGGAGCGCATGGTGGCGGAGGCCGATCGGCTCCGGGTCGCGGTCCATACGCTCGATAACGGGACCCGGGTCATTGATGCGGGGGCCGCTGCGGAAGGCGGGTTCGAGGCCGGCCTGATCCTGAGCGAGATCTGCATGGGTGGCCTGGGACGGGTCGTCAACGCGACTATCGCGATGGGAGGGGAAAACTGGCCCGGAGTCCAGGTCACCACCGATCACCCGGCGACTTCGTGCATGGCATCGCAGTATGCCGGCTGGGCCATCTCGACCGGCAAGTATTTCGCGATGGGTTCGGGCCCGCTTCGCGCCCATGCGAGGGTCGAGAAGGAACTGTTTTCCAAACTGACCTACGGGGAAGATGCCGAGCACGGCGTGCTGGTGCTGGAAGGACGGGAGCTACCTACGGTGGAAGTCACCGAATGGATTGCGACCAAGGCGCGCCTCAAGCCACCGCAGCTCACCATTGTCATCGCGCCCACGGCGAGCCTCGCAGGCGGTACCCAGATCTCGGCCCGGGTGCTGGAGACGGGCCTGCACAAGATCGAAACCCTGGGCTTCGACGTGCAGCGGATCGTGAGCGGAATCGGCACTGCTCCGCTGGCTCCGCCGGCCAAGAACGACCTGAGGGCAATCGGTCGCACCAATGATTGCATCCTCTATGGCGGCGAGGCCCACTATCTGGTTCGGGCCGACGACGGAGAGCTGGCCGAACTTGCACCCAAGGTTCCAGCCTCGGCGTCCCGAGACTATGGCAAGCCGTTTTACGAGATCTTCGAGCGCTACAACAAGGACTTCTACAAGATCGACCCGCTTCTCTTCAGTCCCGCCGAGGTCTGGCTGACCAGTGTGGCGTCGGGAAAGACTTATCGCGCGGGCGGCGTGAATCCCGATGTGCTCAAACAGTCGCTGTATCCCTGACTCTCTCCTCATTCGCGGAAAGGATCTTTCGCATGCGTCGTCTTTCCTTCGTCAGCGCCTTCGCCATGTTGGCGGTTGCGGCGTGCAGCAAGCCGGCGGACAAGCCGGCGGTCGACAGCACGGCGGCAATGGCGCCGGCTGCGGCCAAGCCGGAGCCGATGGCGTTCGTCACGGTGATCTACAACCAGCCGAAGAGCGCCAGCGCCTTCGAGAAGTACTACTGGGCTTCACACATCCCGCTGGTGGGCACGAAGCAGGCCGAAGTCGGCTTCGTGGGAGCCGAGCTGACCAAGTTCGACGCCACGCTGGATGGCAAGAAGCCAACCTACTACCGGCAGGCGGTACTCTGGTTCAAGAACATGGCAGACCTGGAGAAGGGCATCGCGACTCCGGGCTTCAAGGCCATCGGAGACGACCTCGCCAACTTCGCGACCGGCGGGCTCCTCGCCATGGTCGGTGAGGAAACCGGCGACCACTCCGAGCTGGCGCAGGGAGACTCGACTGCTTTCGTCACCGTGATTTACAAGAATCCCAAGGATCCGGCTGCGTTCGAGTCCTACTACTCGGCGACCCACCTTCCCCTGGTGGGACAGGGAGCGGCTGAGATCGGGTTCAACAGGGCCGAACTCACCAAGTACAGCAAGAACCTGGATGGCTCGGCACCCTCTATGTACCGCCAGGCCAAGCTGTACTTCCCGAGCGCAGCCGCGCTCAAGAAGGGCACCGGAACCGCAGCGTTCAAGGCGGTGGGAGACGATCTACCCAAGTTTGCAGACGGAGGATTGGTCGCCCTGGTGGGACATTTGACGAGTAAGTAATTGAAAATTGAAGATTGCAGATTGAAGATTGAACAGCTTTTCAATCGGCAATCTGCAATCTTCAATCTGCAATTCTCTCCATGTCCACCGTAATCATCCTCGCCTCCAAGACCGGCTGGCACACCGACCAGTTGGAGCAAGCCGTTCGGAAGCGCGGGATGGAGCCGGTCATTCTGCCCTGGGAAGCTCTCGTCGCACGGCTGGGATCAGCCAGCGGCGTGATCGGGAACGGAATCGCGCTGCGCGATATCCACGGAATCCTTCCTCGCATCATTCCGAACGGTTCGCTGGAACAGATCATCTTCCGCGTGGACCTGCTGCATCGCCTCGAAGCCGACGGGACCCGGGTGATGAACTCGCCTCGTGCCATCGAGCGCTCGGTAGACAAGGCGTGGACGTCCGCACTGCTGGAGCAGGCTGGACTGCCGACTCCGGACACGGTGGTGTGTGAACGCAGCGAGGATGCATTTGTCGCGCTGCGCGAGATGGGGGACGTAGTCGTCAAGCCGCTGTTCGGATCCATGGGCCTGGGCATGATGCGGGTCAGTGAGGAGGACACTGCCTTCCGGGTCTTCCGGGCGATCGAAATGACCCGCGGCGTCTTCTACCTGCAGCGGTTCATTCCTCACCAGGGAGCGGACATTCGAGCGTTTGTGGTAGGGGACGAGGTCATCGGAGCCATCTACCGGAGCGCTCCCGGATGGAAGACCAACGTGTCGCGCGGCGGCACGGCCCGCCCCTGCACGATCGACCCGGTGCTGGCGAATCTTGCGGTAAAGGCGGCTAAGGCTGTCGGCGCCGAATACGCCGGTGTGGATCTGCTTCCAGCGAACGACGGGACGGTCTATGTCCTCGAGGTGAACGGAATCCCCGGATGGCAGGGGCTGCACGAAGCGACCGGTACCGACGTAGCAGGCGCAATCGTGGATCGGTTATGACGGCTCAAATGGACGTCGCCACCCTCGCGCAGCTCTCCTGCCTCCTCGAGGTAAGCGCGCCCAAGCCGGGCAACGTTTCTCCCGGAATGCGCTTCCGGGACATGAGCTACGAGGACTTTCTGGTCAGCGCACTCGCCATCGGTCCCGCGATGGGCGAGGCGGGCAAGGTCCCGCTTGGCATCACCATTGAACGGGCACTGGCCGCGACCAGAGACGTTACCCGTGCCAACACCAACCTCGGGCTGGTTCTTCTGCTGACTCCGCTGGCGGCTGCCTCAATTCTGATGGCGGGCAGCCTCAGAGAGCGGCTACAGCGGGTATTGCGGGCGACTACGATCGAGGATGCTCGGCTGGTCTACAACGCCATTCGAAGCGCGAACCCCGGCGGGATGGGTAGTGTTTCCGATGAAGACCTCGGAGAGCAGCCCAAGGTGACTCTGCTGAAGGCGATGCACCTGGCCAGGGAACGGGATTCGGTCGCGCGGGAATACGTGACCGATTTCGAGATCACCTTCGATCACGGAGTGCCGGCGCTGAGAGCTGCGCGGCGGTCTGGGCTGGGATGGCTCGATGCAGTGACCGAAGCCGGTCTTAGCCTGTTGTCCGAAGTGCCCGACACACTGATCGCCCGGAAAGCCGGGAAAGAGGTTGCGCTTCAGGTCTCGGCCGAGGCGCGGGGTGTTCTCGAGGCTGGAGGAGTTCGCAGCCAGGCTGGGCGTAAGGCGCTCGCGGAGTTTGACGCCGGCCTCCGCGACCCCCAGAATTCACGGAATCCAGGCACGACCGCCGATCTGATCGCCGCGGCTACGTTCGTGACCCTGCTGGAGGATGGTTGGAACCCCACCTAGAGGTTGACACCGTGCGCAGTGATTTCAAGGTGTCGGTCAGCAAAGACTACCTAGTCTTCTCGTCGGCCCACTTCATCACGTTTCGCGGCCACCAGTGCGAGACGCTGCATGGGCACAACTATCGGCTCGGCGTTACCGTCGAGGGGGCGGTAGATGACGAGACTCTTTTCGTCGTGGATTTCTCCATCCTCAAGAAACTGGTCAGGAAGCTGGTCGATGAAATCGACCACAAGATTCTGCTCCCGCTGCACAACCCCAAGCTGGGCTTCGCCGAAAACGGCAACAGCCTGACCGTGTCCTACTTCGGCACACCAACCTACGTGTTTCCCAAGGTGGACTGTGCGATGATGCCGATCCAGAACACGACCGCCGAAGCGATCGCGGAATATTTCGCGGGCAGGGTGCGGAAGGACCTGGAAGCGATGGGGATGGGGAACCTGTCGGCGCTGGAGCTCGAGGTGGAGGAGTCGTTTGGCCAGTCGGCGACGTTCAGGCTGGTAATGGACTGATGGAATTGCAGATTGATGATTGCAGATTGCAGATTGACCCCTTCCCACCACCCAATCAGCAATCAGCAATCAGCAATTCTCCATTATGCACAGCCGTTCCCACCAGAACTCCCACTGCGCCAGCTTCCAGTAGCGCATCCACATCGCGCCGATCCCGTACGCCACCTCCGGCATAGACTGGCATCCGGTAGTTCGCCTGGAGACGTTGAATCAGAGGTCCGGTCGAGGGTCCGGCCGCCGAGCCCACGTCGGCCAGGTCGATTACGATGAGACCGGCGACTCCGATAGATACAACGCGACCGACCAGCTCCTCGGGCGAGATTCGCTCCAGGCGAGGCCCGGGGTCGAGGTGCTGGACGGGACGACCCTGGTGAAGATCGAGGCTGAACAGGACCCGATCGCTGCCTGCCAAACCGGCCATTTTCTCGAGGTCGCTCCAAGCATCGAGGCTTTCCAGGCCGGCGATGAGCTGTGCCATCCCCAAATCGAGGAGATCCTTCACACCGGCAATTCCAGCGGCGCCGGCGTCTACCAGCAGTCCGGGGCCGAATCCCTCCACAGGATCCGCGAGTGTGCCGAGCAGCTTCGACTGCATCCCTTTCCCCTGAATCGCATCGAGGTCCGCGACGTAGCACTGCGTCGCAGCCAGCCGCTCTCGATAAGCACGGGCCAGCGCCACCGCGTTGCCACTCTGCCCCGGGGTCAGTACTGATTCGACCGGCCGATACTCTTCCCGCCGGCCGCCGACGGCGTGCACTGCCTGGCCGTGGGCGAGGTCGAGTACGGGGATGAGGGGGTTGGTGGACATGGCTGGAAATAAGAAACAGGTTGTAGGGATTAGGGGGTAGGGAGCAGGGTCTGCTCGCAAAACTCCAAGTCCACGACCTACTCCCTACGCCCTACTCCCCAGTCCCTAAGCACCGGACATGAGCCAGCACGACACCCCGACTATCGGCTGGGACATCGGTGGAGTCCACACCAAGGTGGCTCGCCGAACGCCTGATGGCACTCTGACGGCGAGGTCGCGCACGTTCGCCATTGAGCACGAGGTCGCAACGCTCGCGGTCATGCTGGAACAGTTGAAGCAGGAAATCGGCGCAGGAGCGGGTGACCGTCACGGGGTCACCATGACAGCCGAGTTGTCTCAGGCATTCCGGACCAAGCGGGCAGGGGTCGAGAAGATTCTCGATGCAGTTGGGAGGACGCTCGGAGGAAAAACTGGAATCTTCGCCACGGACGGTCGGTTCCTCACGATCGCCGAAGCGCGGCAGAACCCGTTGGCGGTAGCTGCGTCGAATTGGGTCGCCACGGCGATGGTGGTCTCACGCATCTGCCCCGATGCCATCCTCATCGACACCGGATCAACCACTACCGACCTGATCCCCATCATCTCCGGCCATGTCGCGGCGCAGGGGAAGACGGATCCCGAACGTCTCGCGTCCGGTGAACTAGTGTACACCGGTGTGGTTCGGACTCCGGTGGAAGCGATTGCCAGCACTTTGCCGTGGCGCGGTGGCACTGTCGGCGTCTCCGCCGAGGGATTCGCTCAGAGTGGCGACGTGCATCTCTGGCTGGGACAGATCGCGACCGAGGACTACACTGCGCCCACACCCGATCGCCGCCCGGCAACTCGACCCTTCGCGGGGGAGCGGCTGGCCCGGGTGATCTGCGCCGACCGGGAGATGCTCGAAGAGGAAGAGATCACCGAGCTGGCTCGAAGCATCGCCGAGGCGCAAGTCGAGCGGGTGGCAGCCTCGCTGCACTCGGTCCTGGAGCGGCATCCTGCGATTCGTCAGGCCGTGGTGACCGGAATCGGCGATTTTCTTGGAGCCGCCGCAGCCCGTAGGGTCGGCCTCGAGGTGCGCTCCCTCGCAGAACACCTCGGACCCGACGGGTCCCGCGTGGCGCCGGCGGCGGCGATTGCCCTCTTGTTGAGTGAGTCGAACGGAATCCGCCCCGTCGCTCGCAGGATCTCACGAGAGATCAACCCAGCAATGGGAGGCCTCACCGTCATCAAGATCGGGGGTGGAATTCTAGGTATCCCCGGTGCTCTCGAGCGGGTGGCGTCCGCGGTCGCAAAGGCTTCGAAAACGGCCCGCCTCGTGGTGTTCCCCGGAGGAGGCCCATTCGCAGACACGGTCCGGGATCTCGACGGGAAGCTTGGGCTTACTCCATCCTCCGCCCACTGGATGGCGATCCTGGGCATGGATCAGTACGCCCACGTCCTGGCAGAGCAGATCCCCGGTGCGGAGATCGTCGAGGGATCGGCGGGGATCGCCGAGGTTCACGAGCGCGGCGGGGTGCCGGTGCTGGCGCCGCATCGCTGGCTCAAGAGCGCCGACGAGTTGCCGCACACCTGGTCGGTAACCAGCGACAGTCTCGCCGCCTACATCGCTGCCCTGCTCGGCGCGCACCGTTTGGTGGTGATCAAACCTCTGGAGGGCGCGATGGAACTGATGGATGCCCACTTCACGCGGGCCCTGCCCGACGGGATCGAGCTCAGGGTACTGGGGCCGAAACAACTCGCGCAACTGGAGGATGTGCTCGCCGGCTGAGATCAGCTTGACCAAGCGTTTCGACCATACGAGCAACCGCGGCGGAACTTACCCGTGAAGCGCGGCCAGATTCGCACGCTGCTCCTCGCACCCCCATCACGTCCGCATCGGTCTCCATCACGGCCGCGATGTCCTCGACCTTCAGACTGCCGGCCACCGCGAAGGTAAACGCCGCGGGCAGGTTCGAGTGGATGTCCACCAGATCTCCCGTCGTGCAGTAGTCGAACAGAGATCCCGACGCCTTCCTCGCCGTGTCAACCAGGAAGCCATCCGCTCCTTCCCGCACCGCCACCTCCGCAATCCGGGCCAGAGTCAGGCCGTCGGCTTTCTGAATGTCGGCAAAGCCAACGACCACCAACCGGGGTTCACCGGGCAGTCGCGACGCACGGGCAACTCCCGCGGCAATGCTTCGGGCGCAACTGGCAGCGTCGAAACAGTGGAGTCCGAGCTTGACGAAGGAGAGCGGAACGTCGATTCCTTCAAACTGAGGTGATACTTCGTCCGGGAAGCGCACCTCGCCAAGCGCAGCGCTCAGTGGAATCGATGAAGGAACTGTCTCGCGAATGGCTTGCAGCACGGAAAGGGAGACACGGCCCAAGGCACCAGTCGTGGGATCCTTGGCGTCGATGATGTCGGCGCCACCCTCGATGGCCGCCCGTGCCTCGGCCGCGTCTGCAACACTCACCAGCAGCTTCACCTGGCCTCCCTTGTTCGGCCCGCAGTGCCCGGTATGTTACGACTCCCATGGCCCCAGACAACCCCCGCACCGGAAGTGATTTGCTGTTGCGCGACAAGATCGTCGTCGTGACCGGGGCCTCGAGCGGGATCGGAAGGGCAATCGCGCTGGCCTGTGCCGCGGCTGGTGCCAATATCGCGACAACTTACCGCGCCAACCGGGATGGAGCCGACAAGGTCGTCGCGGAGATCACAGCGTTGGGACGGGAGTGCCTCACGTTACAGGTGGACGTCACCGATGATGAAGACCTGGCTGAACTGGTGGTCGCGGTTCGAGACCGTTTCGGCCGGGTTGATGTCTGGATCAACAACGCCGGTGCCGACATTCTGACCGGCCAGGCAGCGGACCAGGATCGGTTCGAGAAGCTCGACGCGCTCCTGGAGGTTGACCTGAGAGGAACGATCGCCGCTTCGTGGGTCGCCGCGGAACTAATGCGAGGGCAGCCCCATGGCGGCACCATCATCAACATGTCCTGGGATGGGGCGGTCCGCGGCCTCGGGGGAGAGAACCCCGAGCTCTTCGCTGCCGCCAAGGGAGGAGTGCTCAGCTTCAGCCGCTCGCTCGCAAAATCACTGGCTCCCAACATCCGGGTCAACATTCTCGGGCCGGGCTGGATCGAGACGGCATTCGGCGAGATCGCACCCAGCGGATTCAAGGAAAAGGTGCGCCAAGCCATCCCGCTGGGACGCTGGGGGCGGCCGGAGGATGTGGCAGGTGCGGCGGTCTACCTCGCCTCAGACCTGGCTAACTACGTGACGGGGCAGATGATCATGGTGAATGGGGGAGATGTGATGTGAGGCGGGAGGTCGGTAAGGCGGACGGGGCGGACGGGGCGAACGAGACGGACAGTGCGGACCGGCGGACCGGCGGACCGGCGGACCGGCGGACCGGCGGACAAGCATGAGGCGACAGGCGACGGGTGACCAACAGGCTAATAGCTGAGACCTAATAGCTAACAGCTGACGGCTGACGGCTGAATCCAAGGAGAGCACCATGGCAACCAAGGAACGCACCTACAACGACAGCGAGATCGCGGAGAAGCTGAAGGATCTTCCCGGCTGGTACCTGGAAGAGGGCTGGATCCGGCGGCAGTACAAGACCGATGGTTGGCTTACCACGCTGGCGTTGGTCAACACGATTGGGTTTCTCGCCGAGGCGGCGTATCACCATCCCGATCTCACGGTGACGTGGGCCAAGGTATGGGTGAAGTTGCAGAACCACGCGGCCGGCGGCATCACCGATAAGGATTTCGAGCTGGCGCGAAAGATCGAAGACGTAGTGCTGTGGAAGCCGACAGGTGGCGCGCTCGAGGGAACCCCAAACAAGTGGGTACGGGCGGGGGATCCCAAATAGGCGGACAGGACGGACTCGGCGGAACAGGGCGGTCAACTCCAACGCCACGTCCGCCCTGACTGCCCCGACCGCCATCCGTCGCATGCCTGGCAACCATCGCAAGATTCTCTTCGTCACCGGCAAGCTCGCCGAACCAGCTCTCCGGCGGGTGCTGGAGGAGATGCAGCCCGAGTTCGCCTGGCAGGTGGCTGTCCTCCGAATCACCGTCGCCGCACTCATGACCACAGCCTGGATCGCCCGATTCCTCTCAGTGCCGGAGGGGACCGAGTTGGTGCTGATCCCGGGACTCTGTGAGGGCGACACCGCACTCATCAGCGAAAAGGTTGGAGTGGAAGTAGAGAAGGGACCCAAAGACCTGCGCGAGATTCCCCAGTACTTCGGCCGGGCCGCGCTCGCGGTGGAATACGGCAGCTACGACATCGAAATCCTGGCGGAGATCAACAACGCTCCGCGCCTGACCCGTGAGGCTCTATTCGCGGAAGCGGATCATTACCACCGCTCGGGGGCGGATGTCATCGATGTCGGATGCACTCCAGGATTGGCGTTCCCGTCGCTTGAGAAGGTGGTACGAGACCTCAAGGCCGCGGGCCGCCGGGTCAGCATCGATTCCTTCGAGGCCGACGAAATTCGGAGGGCAGTGGGTGCCGGCGCCGAGCTGGTGCTGAGTGTCAACGGATCCAACCGGGAAGAAGTAGTTAACGACCTGCGGGGAACCGGCGCCAAGGTCGTCGCGATTCCCGATTTCGGGGCCGGACTGGAGACCCTCGAGCCGACGCTCAACGCACTGGAGAAGGCGGGTGTTTCCTTTCTCATCGATCCGGTCATCGAACCGATCGGCTTCAGCTTCATGGCCTCGCTCGAGCGGTATGCCGAGATTCACCGCCGGTATCCTGAAGTCCCCCAGATGATGGGGATCGGCAACTTGACCGAGCTAACCAGCGCCGACACGACAGGGATGAACGCGGTCCTCATCGCGATCTGTCAGGAGGTAGGTGTCAAGGCGATTCTCACCACCGAGGTGATTCCGTGGGCCCGGGGAGTGGTGCGAGAGATCGACGTTGCCCGCCGGCTCATGTACCACGCGGTCACCCGCAAGACACTTCCAAAAGGCGTGGACGACAGGCTCCTGACGGTGAAGGATCCGAAGATCCTCACCTACGATGAAGCCGAGCTGCGCCAGCTGCAGTCGCAGGTGACCGACCCCAACTTCCGCATCTTCGCCGACCGGGAAGCCATCACGATCTTCAACGACGAGCTGTTCATCCGCGGCACCGATATTCAGGAGATCTTCGATCAACTCGGTGTAGAGGATGCCAGTCACGCGTTCTACCTTGGCAAGGAGCTGATGAAGGCGAAGCTCGCCATCACGCTGGGGAAGACATACCGCCAGGAGGGACAGCTGGAGTGGGGTTATCTCACCCCGCCGGATGAGCCGAGGCGGGAACATGTGAAGATCGCTAAGAGAGGCGGGAAGGCGGGAAGGGGGGAGGGCGGCAAGTGACCCTGCCACTCGTCGAGGAGCTGGTTCCCTGCCCCGATCCGGTCGCGACCTGCGCCCGGCTGCTGGGTCAGCCCCACCTGCTTTTCCTCGACAGCGCAGCCGACCCGGAACGCCTGGGGCGGCATTCCTATCTTGCGGCTGCACCGGCTCTGATGCTGCGAAGCAAGAGTCGCGGACCAGGACCGAATGTGCTGGAGCAGGCCCGCGCGCTGCTGGCGCAGCATCAGGCAGAATCGGTTCCCGATCTTCCTTTCTTTCAGGGTGGGCTGGCGGGCTACATCAGTTACGACTTCGGCTCGGTACTAGAACGGCTCCCCGCTCCACGGTTCGACGACCTTGCCCTTCCCGATGCGGCACTTGGTCTCTACGACTGGGTCATCGCATGGGACCACGGGCAGGGACGGGCGTGGATCGTCTCGACCGGCATGCCGGGAGAAGGAGCGGCACGCCCGCGGCGCGCGGCGGAACGGCTCGCTTGGGTGAAGCGCCAACTCGCGGGCCCGGCAGCGGGAGCCGGAGGCAGAGCCCTCCACTCCCACCGCATCGCTGCTCCCGCGCCGTCCTATCCGGTCGCCGGATTCGAACATGCCGAACAGATAGGACTGCGCTCCTCCTTCACTCACCGCGGGTATCTCGACGCGGTGAGCAGAGTCCGGGACTACATCATCGCGGGCGACATCTTTCAGGCGAACCTTTCGCAGCGCCTCGAGGTGCCGCTCGAAGAAGATCCCTGGCACCTCTACCGCCGGCTTCGGGAAGTGAATCCCGCTCCCTTTGCCGCGTATCTGGAGTTCGACGGTGTCGCGGTGGCCAGCGCGTCACCCGAAAGGTTCCTCTGCCTGGATGAGGCTGGAAAAGTGGAGACTCGTCCGATCAAGGGCACTCGACCGAGGGGTCTCTCGCCGCTGCATGACGCCGCCCTGTCCCAATCGCTCGCCGACAGCGAGAAGGACAGGGCCGAGAACCTGATGATCGTGGACCTGCTGCGGAACGACCTCTCGCGTACCTGCCTGCCGGGTTCGGTCCGGGTTCCCGAGCTGTTCGCGCTGGAGCACTATCCCACCGTGCACCATCTGGTCTCGACGGTTACCGGTCAGATGCGGCCGGGCACCGGCGCGACCGATCTTCTCACGGCGGCATTTCCGGGCGGGTCCATCACCGGAGCGCCCAAGGTGCGGGCGATGGAGATTATTGCCGAGTTGGAGCCGTCTCGCCGAGGCGTCTACTGCGGCTCTATTGGATACATGAGCATCACTGGCGCCATGGACACCAGCATCGTGATCCGGACGCTGGTGGCGTTGGGTGGCCGAGCCTATTTCTCGGTCGGCGGAGGGATCGTGGCCGATTCCGACCCGGAGCAGGAATACCGGGAAACGCTCGATAAGGGACGTGCCCTGGTGAACGCGCTCGCCGGCGGAGTCACCACCCCATGATCCTGCTGATCGACAACTACGACAGCTTCGTGTACAACCTGGCTCGCTATGTGGCGGAGTTGGACCAGGAGCCGATCGTCCGCCGGAACGATTCGGTCACCCTCGATGAGATTCCTGCCTTGCAGCCGAGCCACATCATCATCAGCCCGGGGCCCTGCTCCCCTGCTGAAGCGGGAATCTCCACGAAGCTGATCCAGCGATTCGGCGGCTCGATTCCGATCCTCGGCGTATGCCTGGGCCACCAGTGCATTGGTGCGGCGTACGGCGGAGAGATCGTACGCGCCAAACGGCCAATGCACGGCAAGACATCCCGGATCCATCACCGGGGTGAAGGGATCTTCGCCGGCCTGCCGAGCCCATTCCTCGCGACCCGTTATCACTCACTGGTGATCGCTCCAGAATCGGTGCCTCCGGAGCTTCGGGTCACGGCGACAGCGGAAGACGGGGAGATCATGGCCGTGGCCCATGCCACTCACCCGGTTGTCGGTGTACAGTTCCATCCCGAGTCGGTACTCACCGAATATGGGTATCGCATGTTGGACCAGTTCCTGACCGGCGGCCGGGGGCTGAATGTGCCGGAACGGGCCGACCGGGCGTCCGTGCCCCAGACAACAGTGCCGGCCGATCTGGCCAGCGCACCTCCGCCCGCCGACCTGGTTCGATAGTCCTTTCCACAAGGAGTCGCAACGCATGTCGAAGTGTTTTGCCCTGGTCGCGGCGGTCTGCTGCGCCCACCTGAACTCGTCACCCCTCGCCGCGCAAACCACCGATACCCTGCGGTATCAGCTCACCTCGGTGATGGTGCCGATGCGGGACGGAGTGCGTCTCAATACCCACATCTACGCGCCCCAGGATCAGAAAGACCCGCTGCCTTTCGTGATGGTGAGAACGCCCTATGGAATCGAAGGCGATTCAATGGCGCTCAAGGGCCCGTACAAGACCATGGCGGATCAGGGCTACATCTTCGTGTCTCAGGACATACGAGGCCGCTACGCTTCGGAAGGCGAATTCCTGATGAACCGGCCCTTGCACGACCCGGCCGATTCCACGGGAGTGGATGAGAGTACCGATACCTACGATACCGTCGAGTGGCTATTGAAGAATGTGCCGAACAACAGCGGAGCCGTAGGAGTACTGGGAATCTCCTACCCCGGTTGGCTGGCCGCGATGGCAGGGATCAATCCCCATCCTGCCGTGAAGGCGGTGTCGCCTCAGGCACCGATGACCGACACCTGGATGGGAGACGATTTCTTTCACCAGGGCGCGTTCCGCCAGTCCTACGGTTTCGAGTACGCCACGGATCTGGAGCTCTCGAAGGATGAGTCGGTTCCACTCCCGATCGACCGCTACGACACCTACGACTTCTATCTCGCTCACAGCCCACTCTCAAAGCTGACCGACCTGCTTGCAGGGAGAGTCCGGACCTGGACCAACTTCGTCGCCCATCCCAACTACGACGCCTTCTGGAAGGCGCGTTCGCTGCCAACCTACTTGACCAGGCTGAGCGTACCTACGCTTACGGTTGGCGGGTGGTGGGACCAGGAAGACTTCTACGGCGCGATCAAGACCTACGCGACACTCGAGCCGCTCGACAGCGCGGGCAGAAACTCGGTCGTACTCGGACCCTGGAATCACGGCAGCTGGAGTCGCGGCAAGGGAGACAAGCTGGGCAACATCTCGTTCGGGAGTAACACGAGCGAGTTCTACCGGGACTCGGTACAGGCGCCCTGGTTCGCCCACTGGCTCAAGGGCAAAGGCCAAGCCCGTTTCCCCGAAGCACTGGTCTTCGAATCGGGCTCCAACAAGTGGAGAACCTTCGATTCCTGGCCGCCCAAGTCGCAGACGCTGGCGAAGCGCCTCTACTTCCGGGAGAACGGTATGCTGTCATTCGCGCCGCCGCCCCTCCCCGATGGCACGCAGCCCGCATCGAGCCTGGTGGATAGCTATGTCTCCGACCCGGCTCATCCGGTGCCGTACCGGCGGCGGCCAGTTCAGCAGACCTACGATCAACGGGGCTCAAACTGGCGGGTGTGGCTCACAGAGGACCAACGTTTCGTGCAGGGCCGACCCGACGTGCTCACCTGGCAGACTTCGCCGCTGACCGAGGATGTAGCCATCGCCGGAAACATCACCGGGGACCTGTTCGCTTCAACAACGGGAAGTGATGCCGACTGGGTGGTGAAGCTGATCGACGTCTATCCCGACAGCGTGCCCGACGATTGGCCGATGGGGGGATATCAGTTCATGGTGGCGAGCGACATCCTCCGGGGCCGCTTCCGGCAGGGATTCGAGAAGCCGGTCGCTATCGCGCCGAACAAGGTGGCGGAGTACACGGTGGATCTGCACCAGCAGAGCTATCGCTTCCTCAAGGGGCACCGCATCATGGTGCAGGTGCAGAGCACCTGGTTCCCGCTGTACGATCGGAACCCGCAGACCTTCGTACCCAACATCTTCCTGGCGAAGCCGGAAGATTTCAAGGCTCAGACGCACCGGATCTATCGGAGTGCGAAGTATCCGTCGAATGTCAGCGTGTCGGTATTGAAGGAATAGGTGTCACGTCGACCCCTATGATCATCGAATCCATCCTCACTACCACGGACCCCTCGGGCGTCGTCAACTACGCGCCGATGGGTGTCGAGTGGGGAGAGGAAACGATCGTGATCAAGCCCTTCCTCGAGACCACAACCTTTCGGAACCTGAAGGCGACCGGCGTCGCCGTAGTGAATCTCACCGATGACGTCATGCTCTTCGCCCGCGGGGCGACCGGGAACGTGACCTTGCCCTCGGGGCCGGCGGCTGTGGTGAAGGGAGTGGTGATCGACACCGCCTGTTCCTGGCGCGAGGTCGAGGTCGTCTCCATCGACGACACGCCTCCCCGCTCGCGAATCGTGACCCGGGTCGTCCACCAGGGATTCCGTCGGGAGTTCCTCGGCTTCAACCGGGCACGCCACGCTGTGCTTGAAGCCGCGATCCTCGCCACCCGGACCCACCTGATTCCGCCGGAAGAAATTCGGCGGGAATACCAGCGGCTTCAGATCATCGTGGACAAGACCGCGGGTCCTCGCGAACAAGAGGCGATGTCGTTTCTCAAGTCTGTCGTTGACACCCGGCTCGGCGCAGTGACATCAACCGGATGAGTGCGATTGAGCAGCTCCCAACCCGGATCACGGTCGAGGCCCCGGCGCGCCTCCACTTCGGAGTTCTGGATCTGCGGGGTCACTTGGGCCGCAGGTTTGGGGGGATCGGCGCCGCGATTCCGGTCCCCGCGGTGCGGCTCGAGGTAACTCGAAACGAGTCCATCACCGCCGAGGGACCGGACGCGGGACGGGCGCAGGAGTTCGCCCGCCGCTTTCTCGCGAGCTACCGGCTCAAGGGCGGCGCGCACCTTTGCGTCGCGCAATCCATTCCGTCTCACGTCGGGCTCGGCTCCGGCACTCAGCTCGCGTTGGCCGTGGGCCGCGCCCTCGCCGAGTTACACGGCATTCAAGTCGAACCACCAGCGCTGGCACGTGCCGTAGGGAGAGGTGTCCGCTCGGCCATTGGCACCTGGGTCTTCGCCCTGGGTGGCTTCGTTCTCGAAGGAGGTCGGAGACCGGGAAGCGACGGCGTCGCCCCGCTCATCTCGAGGCTCCCGATGCCGGCCGCGTGGCAGGCAGTCATCGCTATCCCTCAAGGCACTCCCGGGATTAGCGGAGAGACCGAGGTTGAGGCCTTCGCGAAGCTTCCGCCGCCCGCGGAGCAGGAAGTCGAGCGAGTGGCGCATCTGGTCCTCATGCAGCTGCTGCCGGCGCTCGCGGAAGCCGATCTGGCAGACTTCGGAGCAGCCCTTTCGGAGATTCAGCGAATCACCGGAGCCTGGTTCTCGGGCGCGCAGGGGGGAGCGTTTGCTGCGGGGGCCAGCGCTGAGCTGGTCCGGATTCTGGCGGAATTCGGAGCCGAAGGAGTAGGGCAAAGCTCTTGGGGCCCAACGGTTTACGGACTTACCCCAGACGCCGATTCAGCCCGCGATCTGGCCAGCCGGGTGCGGGCGAGGCTGGGAGATTCCGGGGTCGTTTATCAGACCGGATTCGCGCAGCGCGGTGCGCTGGTGCATACCGATTGGACGGCCGTGGGACGTGATTGACAGGTTTTAAGACGGCTGATAACATAGTGCCTCTCTGATCGGGCGGGTTCCTTGGCCGGGAACCTTCCCCGAGGCTGCGGGTACCGAAGTCGTGTACCCCAAGTCTCTACAGGGATCGCGGTAACCTCCCTGGCCTTGGTTTCACACCGTCATTTTCTAGCCTATGTCTCGACTCCTTGGTTCAATGGGAGATCGAAGCCATTCAGCGGCGCTCTGAGGCACTTCATGGGCGTTGGGTGTGGTATCTGCATTCGCGATTATTCGAATCGCTCGGCCCATTCACATCGGATGGGAATGAGCGAGGCTAACTACGCCGGTCTCCCCAACAATTGCGGCGGGTATACAGGATGGTGGTGGGGAGCATCGGAGACAGACATCGCAACGGTCGTTCGGCCATAGCAGGACAGGTCGGACGGCCGTTGGTGTTTGTAGGGAAGTTGTTTCCTGGCACTGAGGACGGACGGAGCGGGCGCGCTCACGCCGGAGCGGACCCACCGAAAGCCTTTGGTGCTTTAGTAGCGCAGCAGTAGGGCAGTCACCCTTCATCATGAGGTCAGCTATGAACCGTATTACCCGCAGGATGTTGTCTGGCGGGCTGGTCGCGGGGTTGACGATCCTCGCGGCGTCGGCTCACGCCCAGGCACGTTCGGGGAAGTGGACCCTGAATGCGCCTGAGGGCGAGTGGTGGATGACCGGTCGCGATTACAGCCTCCAGCGGTTCAGTCCGCTGGCGCAGATCAACACTTCCAACGTGGCCAACCTGAAGGCCGCCTGGACGTTCTCGACCGGCACGCTGCGCGGACATGAGGGCAACCCCCTCGTCGTCGGCAACGTGATGTACGTTCACACGTCCTTCCCGAACAATGTGTACGCGCTCGACCTGTCCAAGGAAGGCGCGCCGCAGATCTGGAAGTACGCTCCCAATCAGTCGCCGGACGCGATTCCAATCGCCTGCTGCGACCTCGTGAACCGCGGCACTGCCTATCACCCGAGCGGCAAGATCTACATCCAGCTGCTGCAGGGTGAACTCGCGGCGATCGATGCCAAGTCCGGCAAAGAGCTGTGGAAGGCGAAGCACCCGGATCACTCTGGCGCGGGCGTCGAGGCGAACGGCTACAAGCAGGGCGCCACGATGACCAACGCCCCGATCGTGATCGGCGACATCGTCATCGCCGGCATCTCGGGTGGTGAGTTCGGAGTCCGCGGCCGCGTCTCGGCGTTTGACGCGAACACGGGCAAGCACATCTGGACCGCCTACAGCACCGGCCCGGACAGCGAAGTCATGATCGAGGGAGATGCCAACCCGAACTACGCGTCCCACAAGGGGAAGGACCTCGGGGTCTCGACCTGGCAGGGCGACGAGTGGAAGCGGGGCGGCGGCACCACCTGGGGTTGGTACAGCTACGACCCCGAGCTGAACCTGCTCTACTACAGCGTCGGCAACCCGGGCACCTGGAATCCTGACCAGCGGCCGGGCGACAACAAGTGGTCGATGTCGATGTTCGCACGTAATCCGCAGACCGGTAAGGCGAAGTGGGTGTACCAGATGACGCCACACGACGAGTGGGACTATGACGGCGTCAACGAGAACGTGCTGTTCGAGAAGGGTGGCCAGAAGCTTCTGGCCCACTTCGACCGCAACGGCATCGCCTACACGGTCGATCGGACCAACGGCAAAGTGGTCGTCGCCAATGCATTCGGCCCGATCAACTGGGCAAAGAACGCGGGCACCGGCACCCCGGTTGAGGGTGTGGTGACCACGGGCGTCCCGGTCAAGGATCCCAAGTTCGGCACCAGCTCCAAGAAGAACGGCGAGGGAATCTGTCCCGCCGCCATCGGGTTCAAGGATCAGCAGCCCTCGGCCTACTCGCCGATCACGGGCCTGTTCTACGTTCCCGCGAACCACATCTGCATGGACTATGAAGGCGTGGAAGTGAAGTACACCGCCGGTCAGCCGTACGTCGGCGCGATCGTGCGGATGTTCCCGGGCCCCGGCGGCAATCGCGGCCGGTTCATCGCCTGGGATCCCATGACCGGCAAGCAGGTGTGGGAGATCAAGGAGAACCTCGCGGCGTACGGCGGCGTCCTCACGACCGCTGGCGGCGTGGTGTTCTACGGCACGATGGAAGGCTGGCTCAAGGCCGTTGATCAGAAGACGGGCAAGGTGCTGTGGAAGTTCAAGACCCCGTCGGGCATCATCGGCAACCCGATGACCTACAAGGCCCCGGATGGCAAGCAGTATGTCGCCGTTCTTTCGGGCATTGGCGGCTGGGCCGGTATCGGCGTGGCCGCGGGCATCGGCGCGGAAGATCCCACCGCCGGTCTCGGCGCGCTGGGCGCGTTTGGTGACGCCGGTCAGTTCTCCACCCAAGGTGGTGTGCTGACTGTCTTCGGGCTGTAATTCGCTACACACGGCCGTCCGGGGGCTTGCTCCCGGGCGGCTGTCCCGCTTAGTCGTTCAGACGGCGCCGGACACCTCAGAGGGCAAGGCAACTCCGCCCTGCAGTGTCCGGCGCCGTTTGTCCGGTGCGGTGGGTACCGCCAGCAACTCACGGAAGTATTTGCCCAGATGGAAGATCAGATGCGTCTATCCGTGCTGCGCCATTTCGCCTTCGCTGTCGCCCTGACCGGGGGAATTGCCTTCCCCGCCCAGGCCCAGCGACCGAGCCCCCTGACCGAGGGAGTGCTCCGGGTGTGCGCAGATCCCGACAACATGCCCTTCTCCAACCAGGCGGGAGAGGGATTCGAAAACAAGATCGCCGAATTCCTGGCCCAGACCTGGAACTCCAAGCTCGAATACGTCTGGTGGCCGGTACGGCGCGGCTTTTTCAGCCGAGGGCTGAACGGCCGCTACTGCGATGTGGCCATTACCGCCCCAGCCGGACTCGACATGGCCGGAGTCACCGCACCCTACTTCCGCTCGTCCTACGTCATCGTCTATCGCAAGGACAGCGGGCTGGACATCTCGAGCCTGGATGATCCGAAGCTCAAGCAGCTCAAGATCGGCGTGAACCTGCTCAATGCGGACGCCGAGAATACACCGCCCGCGATGGCGCTGAGCTCGCACGGGGTGGTCGGCACCCTGGTCGGATTCGGCACCTTTTACAGCGAAGGCGGGCTGCGTCCCGAGGACATCATCAATGCGGTGGTCGACAGTACGATCGATGTCGCCATCGTCTGGGGCCCGGTGGCAGGCTACTTCGCCAAGACCGCCCGCGTCCCGCTGGTTCTGCGCTCGCTCCCCGACGATTCCCTGAGCGGTATCCCCTTCTCCTTCAGCCTGGGCCTAGCCACCCGGAGCCGGGAGACCGTGATGCGGGACAGCCTGCAAAAGTTCGTCGACGCCAAGCGTCCCGAGCTTCAGAAGATCCTGGAACAGTTCAACGTCCCGATGTTGCCGCTCACCCCCGATTCGGCGAAACCCGGTACAGCCGGTCAGTGACTTCGACGCCACGTGGTGGCATTCCCTCGCCTTCGAAAGGATCGCGCACCCGCATGAGCCGTTCGCTCGTCAATCCTCGCGCCCTGACCGCCGGCGCGCTCCTCGCCCTGCTGCTCTTCCTCACGGCACCCCTCGCTGCCCAGGTGCATGACGAATACCATCCAGCCCCGCGCGACACCGTCACCAATGATGTGTACCAGGGATGGAAGCAGTTCGAACTAAACTGTTCCCGGTGCCATGGCGAGTACGGCGTGGGGACATCCTTTGCGCCGGCCCTCGTGGTTTCCCTCAAGGACGACGGGACCATCCCGACCAAGGAACTGTTCATCACCACCGTCTGCGCCGGCCGGCCGGACAAGGGGATGCCGTCCTGGTGCGCGCTGGGCCTGGAAATGGAGAAGATCCAGCGGATCTATCTCTATCTGAAGGGGCGAGCCGACGGAAAAATCGGAATAGGACGACCGGCCTTGAGGGAGAACAGCTAGCGGGCACCTCCCGCTTCCCACCATGTATCCGCGAATGCGCGGTCTTTCCGTCTGGGCGTTCCTGGCGGTGATTTTCCCCCTCGCCGCGCAAAACCCGGCAGCGGCTCAGGGAGTGCCAACCCGCGAGGCCGTCCAGGAGCGCCTCTCCAAGAACACCGGATCGGAAATCCCCGATCTCTCCGGCCTCGACCTGAGACGCCTGGACCTGAGCGGCTTGGACTTCCGCCAGGCTAACCTGATGAAGGCCAGGTTGGACAGCGCGAACCTTTCCGGCGCCAAGCTCTTCGCCGTCAATCTCACCGACGCGTCCGCCATCGGCGCCGACCTGAGCAAGGCCAATCTCGACGGCTCCACCCTGCGCCGCACCAATCTGCAGCACGCCAACCTGCGAGGCGCGAGCCTCTTCGCGACGATCGTGGAGGCCGCCGACCTGAGTGAGGCGGATCTCAGGGATACCCGTATTATCGGGTACCTGAAGTCAGCCAAGCTGCGGGGCGCCAACCTGCAGAACGCCAACATCGGCGCCGATCCGGGCAATCAGTCCATGGGCGTCATGCGAGCTCAGTTCGGAAGCGCGGATCTCTCCGGAGCCGATTTCACCGGGGCCAACCTGTTCAAGGCCGACTTCAGCTACGCCAAGCTGATTGGTGCCAAGCTGGTCAACGCGGATCTGCGAAACGCGGAGATGATCCAGGCCGATTTGACGGAAGCCGACGTCACCGGAGCCAACGTCGCCGCGGCGGACCTCAACGGAACCATTTTCACCAAGGCCAAGGGAGTTCCCACACTCAAGGGACTCGATCAGGCACGCAATAAAGACAAGGCGGTTTTCGATGAGCGGAACTGACGGGATGCGGCGGACTCTTCTCCAGGGTGCGGTTGCTCTCTTGGCCGTCGGGTGCGGCCGGCGTGACGCAGCGCCGCCTCAGGCGGGGAGTGCAGGGGGCGGAGCCGAAGCGACCGGGGAATACGTGTATGTCAGCAATGAGGATTCCCGCAACATCACAGTGATAGACGCGACCACCGATAGCGTCGTCAGCACGATCGAAGTCGGTACTCGCCCCCGCGGCGTGAAGGTGAGCCCCGATGGTCGCACGGTTTACGTGGCGCTGAGCGGATCACCAAAATGTCCGCCTACCATGCCGGACGAGGAGTGCGAGAAGCTCAAAACCGATCCCTCGAAGGACGGAGTCGCCGTGGTGGATGTGGCAACCAGAAAGACGGTGAAGACTCTCCCCGCTGGCAAAGACCCCGAGACATTCGACGTGAGCCTCGACGGAACCCGGCTCTACGTCTCCAACGAAGACGCCGATTCCGCGTCCATTGTTGACCTCCAGAGCGGCAAAGTCATCGCCAACGTGAAGACCGGCCGGGAACCCGAAGGCGTCACGTTGTCGCCCGATGGCAAGACTGTCTGGGTCACCGGCGAAACTGATCACAACATCACCGGGATCGACACCCAGTCCGGCAAGGTGATTGGGACTATCGATGTGGGCCAGCGGCCGCGTTCCATCCGATTTGTCATGGATGGGGCCAAGGCCTACGTCTCAAATGAAGTCGCCGGCACCGTCACCGTCGTGGACATGAACGCGAGGAAGACGATGAAGACCATCAAGATGCCGGAAGGGTCGAAGCCCATGGGGCTGCAGGTCGCACCGGACGGCAAGAAGGTCTATGTCTCTAATGGGAGAGGCGGTACGGTCTCGGTACTCGATGTCGCTACCGACTCCATCCTCTCCACAACGAAGGTGGGGACTCGTCCCTGGGGAGTGGGGGTCACGAAGGACGGGAAGAAGCTCTACACGGCGAATGGCCCCGGCAACGATGTCTCGGTGATCGACGCCTCGACGATGCAGGTAGTGAAGACGATTCCGGTGGGCAGCGTGCCGTGGGGAATCGCGATTGGACCGGCGGTGAGGTAGGTCGGTCAGGCGAGAAGGCGGTAAGGTGGTAGGGCGGTCAGCATTAGGGCGCCTTCCGACGAGGAAGGTGCCGTGCACCGACAGAGTTCCTCAACCCTGGTAGCATCTTCCCGCCGTCCCGGCCGACCGCCATACCTCACGCAAAAGGCCTTCTGGTAAACCACGCCCCCGGCCATCTCCACGCCAGCCATCCGTCCAATCCCCACGCCCGGCCCGAACGCGCCAGGAACAGCACCGGGATCACACTCAGCAGCATGTAGTGAAAGCCGAAGGACGCGGGCGCCATGTGCTGCGACGCCAAACCGTAGTTCAAGCTCAGCCAGAATGCGCCGATCGCGGCAAGCCCGGCGAACAGTCCAAAGGTGAGCCCGAGTCCCACCAACGTCTCCCCCCAGGCAATCATCTTGGCAAACATGACTGAATTGGGCAAAATCGTGTGCTCGAGGAACGCTTTGTACCACAGAATCGGGTTCTCGGCGGCCTGTCGGGTGACGATCTGCGGCATAGCTTCGATCCAGCGCGGCTCGACGCCTAGCCAGGGAAAGAACCCACCGAGGAACACCAGGTCCAGCTTGGTCCAGAGCGCCTTCACAAAGTAGAGACCGACCAGGATGCGCAGCACGGCAAGCCAGCGGCTCGGATGCGACATGTCGACAGTCGTGGGCGAATTCACTCGTTATCTCCGTTCATGGATGCCTTAGTCCGGACTGGCCGGTAACTACGGCTTATGCCACCATCACACCCAATTCCTCAAACACAAAGCTCCAGGTATCAACCAGCTCCTCGAGCACTTTGGAAACCGGCTTCCCCGCGCCGTGTCCTGCCTTTTCCTCCAACCGAAGCAGGACGGGTCGTCCTGAGGAAGACGCAGACTGCAGCAACGCCGTCATCTTCCGCGCGTGCATCGGATCTACTCTGGTATCGCTCTCGGCCGTGGCGAGCAGGACAGCGGGATACGCGGTGCCCGCTTCCACTCGGTGATAGGGCGAGTAGGCTCTGAGCCAGCCGAACTGTTCCGCATCATCGGGGTCGCCATACTCGGGGATCCAGAGCCGCGCGATCAGAAACCGGTGATACCGCAACATATCGAGCAGGGGAACCTGAATGACCACGGCACGGAACAGCTCCGGGCGCTGGGTGAGAACCGCCCCCATGAGCAGCCCTCCATTCGACCCGCCGGCGATGGCCAGGCGTTCCGGCCTCGTGTAGCGCTGAGCGATCAGCCACTCGGCGGCTGCGATGAAGTCGTCAAAACTGTTCTGCTTGCGCGCCAGCATGCCGGCCTGGTGCCACGACTCTCCGTATTCCCCGCCCCCTCTCAGGTTTGGGACCGCTACCACCCCGCCTTTTTCTACCCACAGCAGCAGTGACCGGGAGAAACCCGGAGTCATGCTGATATTGAAGCCACCGTAACCAGTCAGATAGGTCGGGTTGTCTCCCGTCAGGCTAAGCCCGTTCCGGTGCACGAGGAACATGGAGACTACCGTGCCATCGCGCGAGGGGTAGGTCACCTGGTGCACCTGGTAGGCCGACGGATCGAGGTCTGCCATCACCATTCGCCAGAGTGAGCGGGCCCCCGAAGTCAGGTCCACCCGATACACGCTCGGTGGCACGGTATACGACGAAAATCCGTAGAACAACTCTTCCCCATCCCACTCTCCCCCCCAGCCGAACACACTTCCGATTGTGGGCAGCTCGAGCGGCCTCGGGTTTTTCCCCTCGAGGTCCGTCACCAGGAGTCGAGACGAGGCGCGTTCCAGATAGCTGAGGGCCAGCGCGTTGCCCAGCACTATCGCGCCGTCCAGCACTGCATCGGTTCTGGTGGGAATCAGCTCTTCCCAGTGGGAGCGTTCCGGTCGCTCCGGATCGCCGCGGTAGAGCCGGTAGTTGGGAGCACCGAGGTTGGTGCGAACGTAGAGTCGCCCGCGAACGACCTGCCCTTCGAATGATGCCGGCAGATTCTCCGCGACGGCGACGAGGGGGCCGCCGCGCTCCAGGTCCTGCAGGAAAAGGTCGGTCTGATCGAAAGTTCGAGCGACGCCGACCAGCAGCCAGCGTCCCTCGGGCGAGAGGTCGACACTCGGCCAATGCTCCTTCTGTGACGGCTTGAAGATGAGCCGGTCCGCGGCGGGATCGTCTCCCAGGAAATGCAGGTAGACAGCGCGGTGATACTGCTCCTCCCCTTCGGGCACCGAGCCTGAAAGCGGGTAACGGGTGTAATAGAACCCGGTGTCGCCGGGCAGCCATGCGAGGTCCGCCGCGCGAGTCCCGCCGATCCGATCGGGCTTGACCTCACCGCTATCCACATCGAGGACGTGCAGGACGCTTTCCTCGCTCCCGTTTTCCGAAAGACCATAGGCCAGGAGCTTTCCGTCCTCACTGGGGAAATACCAGTCGAGTGCGGTAGTGCCGGCGGCATCCAGCGCGTTGGGATCGAGCAGGACACGGTCGGACCCCTCAACTCCGTCCCGAACATACAGAACAGGTTGATTCTGAGTCCCTTCCCTTCGCTGATAGAAGTAGCGCCCACGAACCGGCGTCGGAGCACTCAGCGCCCCGATCTTGAGCAGTTGCTCAAGCCGGGTCCTGATGAAAGGCCTGGCGGGTACCCGATCGAGGTAATCGCGGGTGAATCGGTTCTGCTCGCCAGTCCAGGACCGGGTCTCGGCACTCTCGCCATCCTCCAGCCAGCGATACGGATCGGGAATTCGCTCGCCATGGAGCGTGTCGACCACGCCGTACGTCGGAGAAGGTGGGGGTGAGGGCATGGTTTTTACAGCGTGAGAAGTGAGAAGTAAGAAATAGGGAGTAACGAGGAGTGGCCGAAGCGCCTGCTATTGTGCTTTCCTTCTAACTTCTCACCTCTCACTTCTCACGCTCCTAGTCTCCAAGGCAGATCCCCAGCTCACGAGCGGTCAGCAGTGTATCCGAGTCGAGCGGGACGTTCTTGGCACGGCCGATGACTTCGCTGATCGGTAGCCGCGCGATGGAAGGTGGAGCGAGCGCGATCATTGTTCCAAATGCACGGTCTGCCACGGCGCGTACCGCTGCTGCGCCAAACCGCAAACCCAGCAATCGATCGAAAGTCGTAGGAGATCCACCGCGCTGGATGTGGCCCAACACGAGACTTCGGGTCTCCTTGCCACTGTTCTCGGAGATAGCGCGGGCCACGAGAGATCCGATACCTCCCAGGCGGTCGGCGCTGCCGGCAGAGCGCCGTTCCAGCAGCATCAGCTCGCCATCCTTGGGCCTGGCACCCTCCGCTACGACCACGATGCTGAAGCGACGGCCGGCCTCGTCCCGCTTCCGGATCTTCTCCAGCACCTTGGTCATGTCGAAGGGGATTTCGGGGATGAGAATGACATCGGCGGTCGCCGAGACTCCGCTGTTGAGTGCGATGAATCCGGCATGGCGTCCCATCAGCTCCACCACCATGACTCGTTCATGGCTCTCGGCCGTCGAGTGCAGCTTGTCGATCGCATCGGTCGCGGTGCTCACCGCGGTGTCGAAGCCGAAGGTGGCGATGGTGCCCACAACGTCGTTGTCGATCGTCTTGGGCACCCCGACGACCGGCAGACCCATCTTCCAGAGATCGTGGGCGATAGACAGGCTGCCGTCGCCACCGATGGCAATCAGTGCGTCGAACCCGCTGGCGTTGAAAGCGTCGACCAGATCGCTTGATCGGTCCACCTCGGTATCCTTGCCGCTCGCATCTTTGACGACCCAACGGAAGGGATTGCCGCGGTTGGTCGTGCCAAGAATGGTGCCGCCCAAATGGGTAATCCCGCGGACCCGTTCCGGCGTGAGCGTCATGATCCCATCGTCCCCGAGGAGCCCACCGTAGCCCCGGCGGATCCCATACGTCTGCCATCCCCGTCCGTGGGCCGACAGCACAATGGCCCGGATGACAGCATTGAGGCCGGGGGCGTCCCCGCCTCCGGTAGAGATGGCGATTCTCATGGGAGAAAGCCGATCACTGATTGTCGCTCAGATGCTTCTTCACCAATGCCGCTACCTCACCCGGCTTGGCATGTCGGCCGATTGCTTTCTTGGAGAAAATGAGGGCACCGTCGACCGTAACTTCGAACGCGCCCCCTGAAGACTTCTGGAGGCTGAATTGTAGGTTTGGAATCGATTCCTTGAGCTCGGCTACCAGACCGGTAGCCCGGGGTCCGTAGTTTCAGACCACGCAGTATTCGATGGTGATATGCATGGGGACGAACCTATCCCGAACCCGTCCCGCTGCCAAGCTGAGTCACAGTGGCACTTCCCCGGGGCGGGGTATATTGGGACGGTGCTTAACGACTAGGACGTCATGCGGTCATTCGTCACATCCGCCGTCGCACTGGTTTGGGTCACCGTCCCCGCTCACGCCCAGCGGCAATACCGTTTCGAGCTGGGAGCTTCCGCCGGGTACTACGCCTTCGATAGCAAGACCGAACTCGACAACGCCTTTGGTGGATCGCTGCGGGCAGGTTATTGGATCTACGGCCCCCTGTCGGTCGAGGTCGAAGGCAGTTTTGCCAAGCCGAAGACGACGAGCTCCCTCAACAATGCCGTTGATGTGAAGAGCATCGGCGGTTGGGCCTTGCTCAATCTCCCCATCGGAAAATCGGCCTCCGGATTCCTCAAGGGAGGCTACGCCTCGGTGACCTATGGGAGCGGTTGTCCCTCGGTTTCGGTTCCCGGAGCGGGGCCCTGCGGAACAGCGGGCGCGATCCAGGGCGGCGCCGGGGTACGCATCGCTCTGACCCCGACCGTGATGATGCGCTATGAGGGGATGATCAATCAGAGCCAGACCTTCCTGAAATTTTCCAACATCGCGGTACATGGCGGTCTGAGTCTCATGATCGGAAGCAAACCCCTGGTGGACACAGACGGGGATCGGGTCTACGACAGCTCCGACGATTGCCCCGGGACACCCGCAGGGGCATTGGTGGACAAACACGGCTGCCCGACCGACACCGATGGGGATGGTGTAGCTGACGGGCTCGACCGGTGCCCGGACAGCCCGGAAGGCGCCAAGGTAAACGGCGCCGGCTGCACCGCGGACAGCGATGCGGACGGGGTGCTGGACGGGATCGATCAGTGCGCTGATACCCCGGTCGGCGCCACGGTAAGCGACAATGGCTGCCCGCTGGATGCGGACAAGGACGGTGTATACGACGGCCTGGATCGCTGCATGGCGACCCCTGAGGGCACCCGGGTCGATTCCCTGGGTTGCCCCAGCGATTCCGACAACGACGGCGTGTTCGACGGGATCGACAAGTGTCCGAACACACCTTCGGGAACGACCGTGAACGCGATGGGATGCCCGCCGGGTCAGGACACCGACAAGGACGGCGTGCTCGACGCGCTGGACAAGTGCCCCAATACGCCGCCGGCCACGGGTGTAGACCAGGATGGCTGTCCGGTCGCGGCTGCGCCTGTACGGAAGCCGCCTCCGGTGGTGCCGGCGGTTGGCGCGAGTAACGCCTGGACGGTGCCGGGAGCCATGTTCCCGATGCGAAGCGCAGCACTCTCGCCCAAGGCCCAGCCGGTGCTCGATTCGGTGGCCACCGCGATGCTGGCGGATACCACCCTCAAGGCAACCGTCTCCGGATTTGCCCAGGATCGTCTGGTGCCAGGCGACAACACCCGGCTCTCCCAACAGAGGGCCGACGCAGTCCGCACCTACATCATGGGTAAGGGAGTATCGGCTCGGCGGATCACGGCGGTGGGTCGCGGTTCGCAAACGCTCATTGTAGCCGACACGACCGAGGCGGCACGGACCATCAATCGCCGGGTCGAGATCAAGCTCCAACCATCGGTGCCATAGGGAGATACACCACCGGCTCTATCAGGAAGGTGAGCACGGACCTTGCGGAGCTGTAGCCCAGCTACCGGCTCCGCTCGGGCGGCTCCTCTTTCCTGCAAGGCGACAGAGCATGATGCGCGTTCGTTTGAGTCCTCTGATCCTGGCTCTGGCCTTTGGCGCCCCGGTTGCCGAGGCGCAGGTCAACCGCTCCTGGGGAGATGAGCTCCGCCTGGTGCCGTCCCCCGAGCGCCTGGTTCCCGTGGCACCCCGCCAGTTGGAACCTCTCGATTGGCCAGCGCCCCCCAGGACCACCTCCCCATCTGCCGTCCGCGCCATCTACCTCAACGCCTGGGCCTTCGGTGGGAAGCGCTTCTACGATCTCGTCCGGCTCGCCGACTCGACCGAGATCAACTCGTTCGTGGTGGACGTCAAGGACGACACCGGGTACCTGACCTACAAGTCGTCGGTTCCCACAGCCATTCAAATCGGTGCCAACACTCAGCTCCGGGCCCGCGATGCAGCGGCTCGAGTCCGCTACATGCTGGCGCACGGGATCCATCCCATTGCCCGGATCGTGGTGGCGAAGGATCCCCTGCTGGCGTCACACAAGGCGGCGTGGTCGGTACAGGATCGCCGCGGCGGACTGTGGCGTGACCGGCTCGATTTCGCCTGGGTCGATGCCTTCAACGATTCAGTGTGGGTCTACGCCTCGCAGCTCGCGGCCGAGGCAGTGCAGATGGGATTTGCCGAGGTGCAGTTCGATTACGTGCGCTTCCCCGATGAGCCGAGAGCCCGGATGGCTTACGCGATGTTTCCGGCTCGCCGCGCGGGAGAAACCACGCGGGATGGAGTGCGCCGCAACCTCAGGCTCCTTCGGGACCGAATCAAGCCGCTCGAGGTCCCCTTCACCATCGACGTCTTCGGGATGACGACCAACGTCGAGGTGGACATGGGAATCGGGCAGGTGTGGGAGGATCTGGTCAGCACCGCTGACGTGGTGCTCCCAATGGTCTATCCCAGCCACTATTACAACTCGATGTACGGTGTGAGACGGCCCAACAATGAGCCCTATATCATCGTGAAGAGTGCGCTCGAGGACGGGATACGCCGGAGTCAAAAAGTCGGTGGCCCTACTGCGGCAATCCGGCCTTACCTCCAGGCGTTCACGCTGGGCCTTCCTCGTTACACGCCCGATCACGTGCGGGAGCAGATCCGCGCGGCATATGACGCCGGGATTGACTCGTGGGTGCTATGGAACGCGCGGGCTGCCTACGACCCGAGGATCTTCGAAGCGGCCAATCGAAAGTCGATTGTCCGCGCGGTCAGCCAGGTCGAGCCCCCGCGCACGGCTCCGCCTCAGCCCGAGGAACACTGAGGCTAATCAGCCTCTGCCAACCACGGCCGGACTTTCCCAGGCCGTGATGTAACCGGCCAGAGCACTCGCCGCAGTGGTGTAAGGACTCGCCAGATACAACTGACCCGGTCCCGAGCGTCCCGGAAAGTTTCGATTGATAGCGCTCACGGTGACCGTTTCCCGATCGTAGCTGACGCCGGGACCCGCGTTGATGCAGGCGCCGCAAGACGGTTCGATGATCTCCGCCCCTACCGCCCGAAACACCTCGACGTAGCCCCGCTGTTCGGCATAGCGCTTCACGTCCTGGCTGCCGAACTGGATGTAGAACCGCACGTCGGGATGAACCTTCTCTCCCGCGTCCGCCGCCTCCTTCAGCACCGTCGCGTACATGTCCATGTCTTCCTTCTTGCCGGCGGTGCAGCTTCCCGCGTACGCGATATCCACCTTCACCATCCGGCCCAGCTCGCTGATGTAGAGGCCGTTGCCGGGGTCACCAGGCAACGCGACCATCGGCTGCAGGCTTGCGGCGTCGATCTCGATCACCTCGCCATACTCGGCATCGGGATCGGACTCGAGACCTTTGAGAAGTGCGGCCGCGTCGCGCGGTGGCATGCCCCGCTCCCGCACCAGGTATTCCACAGCCTTCTCGTCGGGCTTGATGATGCCGGTGAAGGCCCCTACTTCGGCCGCCATGTTGGTCATCGTGGCCCGCTCGTCTATCGAGAGCGCTTGCACCGCCTCTCCAGCGTACTCGACGATCTTTCCGATCGCCTTCCCAGTCTTGACATAGGGATGGCGAAGGATCTGAAGCATGAAATCCTTCGCCGTCACGTTGGCCGGCTTCTCGCCGCGCACTCGGATCAGTACCGCCTCGGGCACCGTGATACGGACATCCCGCGTGAGCCAGGAATTGAAGATCGCGGTAGTACCGACACCGAAGGCCAGGCTGCCCATGGCGCCGCTGTGCGGAGTATGGCTGTCGCTGCCTATGATGACTTCGCCGGGAAGCGCGTGCTGCTCCAGCATCTTGGAGTGACAGATCGCCTCGGAGCCGGGCGCCACCATATTGCGACCCAGACGCGGCAGCTCTCCGTAGAGCTTGATGCCCTGCTGGGCGGCAAACTCCTCCTGCTTCTTCTTGAGCTCGAGCGCGATGTCGAGCAGGCCCTCCGCCTTCCGCTCAGGGGTCATCGCCAGGTCGAGGAAGGTGAGATGATCCCGGAAGAAGAAGATCGATGCGGGATCCACGACCTTCTCATCGGGCCCCACGTAGTCGCGCCAGAAGATGGCGGACATCGGAGTCACGTATTCGTGGCTGAACCGAATGTCGGTGCGAATGAATCCCTCGTCTCCCGGGCGTACCGCGGGAACCCCGATCTTGCCCGAGGCCAGATCCGTTACCCAGTGCCGGGCGATGATCTTCTCGGCCAGCGTCATGGGCCGGACCGGTGTCGTGACAACCGGGACCGCGACTTTCCCCTGGAGGCGGGCAACGTTGTAGTTGAACAGCCCGCCGTGTTCGATGATGCCCCGGGTGATGCCGCCTTCACCCTCGGTGAAGACCGACAGCGGGATGGCCTCTCCCCGGCGTATCCGGTCAATAAGCGTGAAGTCGGTGCTGGTGAAGATTCCGAGGTTCTGGCAGTTCTCCCGGTAGATCCGCTCGATGTTCTCCGCGATCACGAGACGGATGCCGGCCATCATTTCCGCATAGGGAGACTGCTCCCGGCTCGATCCCTTGCCCCGACGCTTGCCGCTTACCGAAGCCACGAAACCGCCCTGCTTCACGGACCGGCGAGTGATGGGAAAGTCCTGTCCGGCCTTGAGTCCGAGATAGGGGAATTCGCCCAGCGTCTCGTCGTAGTAGTAACAGATGTAGGCCGGTGTGATCTCGTCGGTGGAGATGTCGTCGCGTAAGGGGATCTCCGGAGTCCACTTGAGATCCTCGCCCGCGAGCTGCCGCCGGATGAGCTCGGGATCGGTGGTCAGAAACAGGATTCGGCCGTCGAGCCGCACCTGTTCCGGCAAACGATGGATGGGACGGGATTTGAGCGAATCAAGCATTCAGAAAGACTCGGTTGATCAGGCGGGAAAGATGGAACCACCAGTCATCGGGAGCAAGGATTGGACCGCTCCTCGGTCACCACTACCATTGAGCCATGCCCTCCCGGTCCTTCGCCTTGTTGACGCTCCTCGTCGCCACGTCCGCATCCGCCCAGGACAGCGCCACGTCCGTTCACGCGCGAGTTCACCAGTCGGGCACGCTGAGAAACCCGCGCATCATGGGCCTGCAACGGCCCCAGGCGGCCCTGTCGTCGCAGCCACAGCAGGTGGACGAGGAGGATTCCCTATACCTCCGATTCCCCTCCTCGGGGACGAGCAAGGCCTCGGCTCCAACTCCGCCCGTCCACCGAAGTCCGCCGGTCATCGTAAGTCGCCAACAACGCAACGTGCTCTGGGCCCTCGCAGCCGAGGGCGATGAGACGGAGATCTACGCCACCGATACTACAGGCCGTGACCTGGGAACCTGGCGGGTGGATGCACTCTACACCGAGTGGACGGCGCTGGCGGTGGGCCGCTGCGATCAGAAGACCTGCATCTACATCGGTGATCTGGGAGACAGTCTGGGGCGGCGCGGCACGGTCCAGCTGTACCGCTTCGAGGAGCCATTGCTCCCATTCGACCGGATTCCCCGGACCTACAGTGCCACCGGAGTGCAGAAGATCAACGTGGGTTACCCTGACGGCGCGCACGACGCCCGGGCGCTGAGCGTCACCTCCGATGGAAGCGTGCTGATTCTTACCAGCGGGTTCGACGGGAAATCCCGACTCTATTCCGTCCCACCGGAAACCTGGTTCAGAGGCAGCACCAGAGTCGATGCGCACAGCGCAGGCACAGTAGCCGTCGACATTCATCGCCATGGCCCCCTGACGGGAGTCACCCGGACCGCCACCGGAGGCTTCGTGGCCCGGCAGGCGAACAGCCTGACTTTCCTCACCCGTGGCCAGAGCGGAATGGTTCCAGACTCTTCACGACGCGTGTGCGAGCTACCAGCGAGTGAGCAGAGCGGCCTCGGCGTTGACTGGCTCGATAGTCACCGCTTCGTCATCAGCACCGTGCAGGGATTCAATCCCACGCCGCTGCTCGGTATCGCCGAATGTCCCGGGCCATGAAGACTCTCTCGAGCCGGGCAAAGCGATGGGTCGCGGTGGTGCTCGTCGCCTTTGCGGCGTGGATCGCCTGGATTCAGCCCAACCGGAGACATCCGGTCCACCAGGCGGAGTATGTCGAGGCTGGAGGCCTCCGGCTTCGTGCGCTCCGGGCTGGCACCGGCGATACCACGCTGCTCTTCCTCCACGGATACGGAGAATCGCTGCTCAGCTGGCGACTCGTGCTGGACCGTTTCACCTCTCGCTTCCGCGTCCTGGCCGTGGACCTGCCAGGGTTTGGACTCAGCGACAAGCCGGATGGTCCCTATACGACACAATTCATGGAGTCGGTGCTCTCGGATCTGATCACCCGCTCCACCTCGGGTCCGCTCGTTGTGGTGGGCCATTCGATGGGTGGACAACTCGCAGCACAGCTGGCCCTCGATCATCCGGACCGCGTCATCGCCGCGGTTCTCATCGCGCCGGGAGGAGCGGGAATCAGCCCCTTATTCGGAGACACGGCCGGGGTGGCATTCGCCGCCGCGCGGTGGGTCGCGAGCGCCGCGGGCTATGTCCTGCCGGTCCACGATCAGGGATGGCTCGGCGAAACACGGGCGAACGCGAATTACATCCCCAGCGAGGATTCACTGGCGCTTGCGGCGTCGCGAAAAATCCTTGATCAATTCGATTTCTCGGCGATCAACGGGAGATATGCCGATTTGTATCAGCCGGTGCTGCTGATCTGGGGCCGGAACGACCCGACGATCCCGCTGGGAATCGGCGAGCGCATCGCCGGTCTGCTGCCCTGCCGCCGGTTCCTGGTCCTGAACGCGACGCTGCACCGTCCCCAGCAGACCAGGCCCGACACTGTCGCGACCGAGATGCTGCGGTTCCTCGATCACCCTACCTGCGACAGAACATCCAGCCAACCTGCCGAATAAGGCCAAGGTCTGCAGCCTGGCCACCATACATCGTAAACCATTATTGGGTATATGGTTACTGCAATTTCCCAGAGCGGTCGTGACAATCCGACCCGTAAACGTGGCGTAACTTCAACCCTCCGACTATTTTCACGCCCGCGATTTCCCACCCGGGGGGCTTTCTGGAGCTACCGAACCACCATCGGATTCCTCTGACATGGCTGCTGGCCCATGGCGGAGAGGTGATCCGTTACCGAACACATGCCGAACTGGCGCCACCTGGAACGGTGACTTTCGAGAGCCTTGAAGCCGAACGCGCCGCCATCGAGTCGGGAAAGGCGGCCCAAGGCGTCACCAAAAAGCAGAAGGAGACAGGGGTCTGGGGCGGCAACATGCTTGGCCTCGCCGCGGCCGCGGCACAGGGCATCAAGGATGTAGGCACCATCCCTCAGTACCGGCGGCTGATTCAGCTCTCCTTGCCGCCATCGCAGAGGCCATTCAAGCTGGCCGACCGGGTCCTGTTCCGGCTCTTGTCGCGGGACGAGGACCCCAATCTGCTGTTCGAATTCCTGAAGGTCGCGAAGTCCGAGCCTCGCGCCGTCGAGTGGGCGCGAAACGTCCTCCGTGAAGCTGCTTCGGCCGCACTGGCCGAGGGCGGGCACATCGAGGATCCTCGCCTGCGGGGCGCGGCGCACAAGATCGCTTCCAACGTCTCCCAATTCCTTCGCAGTCCGATTGCCGAGAAGCCATTCGTGCGCTCGGGCAGCGCGTCGGTGCTTCATCCCGAGGCCTATCCGCCGACCTGGTATTCGGTGGCGATGATCGCCGCAATGCCGAACCTCCAGAGGGAGCGGGCCGGATTCACCGAACGGCTGGGACACTACCTGGCTCAACCGGCACCCAAGAAGGCGTACGCCATCGCGCTGGGGAAGAAACGCATCAAGCCGCAGCATCTCCTCCTGGGAGATCCCATCGAAGCGGACAGCAAGGGGATGCCCAAGGACATGCCACTCGCTCTGCACTTCATCGAGTTGCTGGCTCGAATCGGTGCCTTACATACGGCTCCTGTTGCGACCAAAGTCCTGGCCCGTCTGCTCAAGGACTGCGATGAGTTCGGGATCTGGAGTCCGAAAGGACTTCGGGGGGCCCCGAAGGCTCTCAACAAGATCACGTATCACTATTTCCCGCTGGATGTCGATGCGAAGGAACCGGACTCGCGGCAGACCGACGTGACCTTCCGGCTGGCATTGATCGCGAAGACGCTGGGCTGGCAGCTGGAATACATCTAGGCCTAAGAACCGCTTACCGCGGAGCACGTGGAAAACGCTGAGCACGCGGAAGGAGTACAGTGGTTCACTCCGCGTTCGTCCGCATCTTCCGCGTATTCCGCGGTAAGTTTTTCAGGTACCCTTCTATTCCCCGATCCTGCGACTGAACGGAGTTGCCACGGCGGAGAGGGTAGCCCATACTACTACCATGCCGGCTTCGCCGATCGATCTCACACCATTCGGCTTTACTCCAACCGAAAGCCGGGTGTATGAGGTTCTTCTGGCCGATGGTCCCGGTACCGGGTACGCCATAGCCCGCTCGGCAGGGCTCGCCCGAGCCAACGCCTACAGCGCCCTGGAAGGGCTGGTCGCCAAGGGGGCCGCTAGGCAGGACGACGGGCAACCCAAGCGATTCCGCCCTGAACCGCCCCAGGCAGTCCTCGCGCGAATCTCCAGCGCACAGGGACAGGCCATCGAGCAATTGAGCCGCGCGCTGGATTCCTTTGGCGCCCCCGCATCCGCCGCCATCGTGGAAATCGAATCGCCGAAGGCGGCTCTCCAACTGCTAACGCACGACATCGGCCGGGCCGAGCGCTCGGTGAATCTGATTGCCCCGGCCGAAGCCTATCCGCTGCTGGCCCTCGTGCTCCGGCGCGCCGTTGCGGCCCAGCTCTCCGTCTCCCTCTACGCCCAGGTCCAGGTGAGCCTTCCGTTCGCACGGATTGAAGCGATTCCCGGAGGATTTGATTGGCCGGGGATTCCCCTCGTGGCCATCATCGACGGGCGCAGCGCTGTCATCGCCTCGCGCGACAATTCCGAGGTGCGCGGGCACTGGAGCATGACACCAGCCTTCATCGCGGCGGCGCGACTCGCCTTTGACGGCCTGCGGGGATCGGCATGACGGACGAGCTCGACGAAGCCCTCGGTCAGCTGCGCCGCGAGTACCTGCTCGAAGCGCCGGGCCGACTCGCGGAGCTGCGAAAGGACCTAGCGGCCTTCCGCTCAGGAGAGACCGATGCGGCTGATTCGCTGACCCGGCGGTTCCACCGCCTCTCGGGTTCGGGCGGCTCCTACGGATTCCCCTCGATCAGCGAGATAAGTAAGCAGACCGAACATTGGCTCCAGGCAGAGCGGCCCTCCCCCACGCCTGAGCACGCCGCCCGGCTGGACGACGCCGTCAATCGTCTCTCGGCCGCCTTCGACGCCGCGGCAATCGAGATGGGCCTGCCCGACGCCGGCCCTGCCATGGCCGAGTTTGGATGGCGGGCCCTGGCGATCGGCCAGCCGGGAAAGCTGCGGGAGGAGATCGAGACGGCGATGCGGCTGAGCGGATTCCTCGTGCGAACCGAAACCGGCCTGGGAGAGCCCAAGGAGACCCATCTTTCGGAGCGCCCGGACCTGGTGGCGATCATCGCGGAGCCGGATACCGACTCTTATGCCACGGCGACGGCGTGGTCACGCGCCGGAGTAGCGCGACCCCGCGCCATCGTGCTGGTAGACAAGACCGATACGACCGATCGGGTCCGCGCTCTCGCAGCTGGGATCGATGTGGTGATGCCGGCGGCTCGGGTGGGAGTCGAGCTTCCCAAGTACGCCAAGACGCTCGCCAGGATTGGAAGCCCGCCGCCTCGAGTGCTCCTGATCGAGGAAGACACCGAGCAGGCGCATCTCATCACCTCGTGGCTCGAGCAGGTGAACGCTCGAGTGACTCACTGCCGGGACGGGCTCACGGCGCGGGAAACGCTGGTCCGTGAGACTCCGGACCTGGTGCTGATGGACACCCGTCTGCCGGGTCTCGATGGCCTCTCCCTCGCCCGGCTCATGCGGCAGGACTCACGATTCGGTCTCACTCCGATCGTGTTCCTGACCGCGCAGGACGGAGTCGCTACCCAGATCGAGGCTCTGCGGGCTGGGGCCGACCATTTCCTCATCGAACCGGTAGATCGAGACCTGCTGGCCCACCTCGTCATCAATCGGGCCGAGCGGGGAAGACGTCTCAGAGAAATGGTCCACCGCGATGGTCTCACCGGCCTGCTCAATCACGCGACCCTGATGGCGGAGTTGGAGCACACGATCGAATACTCCCGCCGTCACGGGGAGGGCTTCGTCTTCATGATGGTGGACGTGGACCACTTCAAACGGGTGAACGACCGGTACGGTCACCTGATCGGAGACCAGGCCCTGCTTCACGTGGCCAAGGTCTTCCAGACAACCGCGCGGGCGAGCGATCTGATCGGCCGGTACGGCGGTGAAGAATTCGGTCTGATCCTGCGCCGCACCGATCGGCAGGGCGCCGGGGTGCTCGCCAATAAGCTTCGCCAGGCCCTCGCGGAACATCCGGCCGCGGTAGGGTCCGGAGAGAACATTTCGATCCGGGTTTGCATCGGAATCGCCTGCTTCCCGGATGACGCGCTCACCGCTGGCTCCCTGACCGAAAGCGCCGACCGGGCGCTCTACTGCGCCAAGAGCGCGGGCCGGGACCAGATCGCCTTCGCCAGTCCGGAGCCGGTGCGCCAATAGCGCGGCGGCTTGGATGAACTATTTTCAACCCAACGGTTGAAATGGCGCATCCATGACCCATCGGGATCCCCCAGCGACGCAGCGGCTGCTTCAGGCCGGTTTGGCCGAATTCGCCCGTTTTCGGCGAGCCGGGGCCCGCACCTCCCGCATCGCCGCCGCGGCCGAGGTCAACAAGCAGCTGATCCATTACTACTTCGGGAACAAGGATGGCCTCTACTCGGCCGTCCTGATACACGTCGCGCAGGAGGCGGCTCAGGCACTCACCAGCCTGCCCCTGATTGGCCTGACGGCGGTCGAGCGGCTGCGCCGGCTCATTCGGGGACAGTTCGATTTCTTCGCCCAACATGATGCCCACACCCGGGTGCTACTCGAGGCGCAATCGGGCGAGGAATGGGCCGATGCGGCCGTCCGGCCGGTGGTTGAGCTTCTCACCGAGGGACAGGCCACTGGATTCTTCCGGGACGATATAGACCCGCTCACGCACGCAAGGCAGGCGCTGGTGCTGCAGCTGGGATATTTCGCGATACGAGCGGTCACTTCCGCCTGGGGTGATCGAGTACTCTGGCGGGACCGGGCCGCCGATCTCGTAGTTCGTGGCTGCACCTGGTAGGCTCGAAACCAGACTGAAACTGGAGGCTTCGAATGGCCGGCACCGCTCTGCGCCGAATCGGAATCGCCGCCGCCGTTCTGGTGGGACTGTTGCTCGTCCTCCTGCTCGGCATCTACGGGATCAGCAGGTCGAAGATGCGTCGCACCTACGTGATCAAAGCCGAGACGCTCAACCTCAAGAGCGACAGCGCCACGATGGTGCAGGCACAGCATCTCGTCACCGCCATCAACAAGTGCGTGGACTGCCACGGCGAGGACTTCGGTGGAACGACCATGGATCTCGGGCCCGTGGGAAAACTCCATCCGAGCAATCTGACTACTGGCAAAGGCGGTGTCGCGCCGATGAGCGACGCGGAGTGGATTCGCGCCATCCGACACGGCGTCCGCAAGGACGGGCGACCCCTTGTGTTCATGCCATCCAGCGCGTTCGCCGCCATGGACGCCTCCGATCTGGCGGCCGTCATCGCGTACCTCAAGCAACTGCCTCCGGTGGACCGCGAACTTCCACCAACCCAGGTCGGAATGCTGGGCCGGTTCCTCATCGTTTCCAAACCCGGTCGGTTGCTTCAGGCGGAAGGCATTGATCATGAGGCGGCGATTCCCGCCGGAGTGCCGCACCAGCCATCAGCGGAATACGGACGCTATCTCGCCACCACCAGCGGCTGCACCTATTGCCATGGCGACAAACTGAAGGGTGGGCTCAAGGAAGGACCGCCGGGAACTCCGGCCAGCGCCGACCTCACGTCTACCGGACAATTGGCAAATTGGAGTGAAGACGATTTCCGCGGCGCCCTCAGAACCGGAATGCGGCCCGACAACAGCGTCATCAACCCGTTCATGCCGTGGCGACTGACCCGCCTCATGACGGACGATGAGATCAAGGCGGTGTGGTTGTACCTGAAGACTCTCTGAAAAAAAGAACTCCGGCCAGGATGTTCCTGACCGGAGTTCCCAATGCTCGCTGGCCGATTAGTGGTGGAACTGGGCCAGCGGGGTGACGTCTCTCGGATTCTCCTCGCCGAACAGCAGGCGACCCTCCTTGAAGGTTGCTCCCCGGAGCGTCAGGGCCAGTGCCTCGCCCAGATTCTCCACCGGGTGGACCTCGACGAGCTTGAGCACTTCTTCGGGCAGATCCTGGAGATCCGGCTCGTTCTTCTTCGGTATTACGATCCGCGTGATGCCGGCTCGCACCGCGCCCAGGACTTTCTCCTTTACTCCGCCGATCGGTAGCACGTGACCCCGGAGGGTGATCTCGCCGGTCATCGCAATATCGTTTCTCACCGGCCGGCCTGACAGCACCGAGACGAGCGCAGTGGCCATCGCCACGCCCGCCGAGGGACCTTCCTTGGGTATCGCACCCGCGGGGACGTGAATGTGCACGTCGCGGTCGAACATCTCTTCCTTGATGTGCAATCCGGCCGCGTGCGAGCGAGCGTAGGTCCAAGCCGCGCGGGCCGACTCTTTCATCACGTCACCCAGCTGCCCGGTGAGCACCAGCTCGCCCTTGCCCCGCATGGTGGAGGCTTCGACGAACATGATGTCGCCACCGGTCGGGGTGTAATACATCCCGGTCGCGACGCCGATCTGATCCTCCCGCGCGGCGCGCTCCGGATGCACCTTGGGCCGTCCCAACAGCTCGGGCACCAGAGCAGCCGTCACGGTGACCTGCTCGGACTCCTTCGCCGCGATCTTGCGTGCCACCTTCCGTCCAAGCTTGCCGATCTCCCGCTCGAGCTGCCGGACTCCGGACTCCCTGGTATAGCCGGTAATCACCTCGGCGACCGCCTCGTCCTGGAACTCGATCTGTTCCGCGGACAACCCGTTCTCTGCTCGCTGCCGCGGGATGAGATAATTCCGCGCGATCATGAGCTTCTCGCGCTCGGTGTAGCCGGTGAACTCCACGAACTCCATCCGGTCGAGCAGGGGCGCCGGAATGGCCTGTACGAAATTGGCCGTACAGATGAACAAGACCTCGCTCAGATCGAACGGCACGCCGAGGTAATGATCCACGAAGGTGTCGTTCTGGGCCGGGTCCAGCACCTCGAGCAGCGCGCTGGCCGGGTCTCCCTGGAAGGAGACGCCGAGCTTGTCCACTTCATCCAGGAGGAACACCGGGTTCTTGCTTCCCGCCTGTTTCATTCCCTGAATGATCCGTCCCGGCATCGCACCGACGTAGGTCCGCCGGTGGCCGCGAATATCAGCTTCGTCGCGGGCGCCGCCCAGAGAGATACGGACGTACTTCCGTCCCATGGCCCGGGCGATCGACTTGGCCACCGAGGTCTTACCGACGCCAGGAGGGCCAACGAAGAGCAGAATCGGACCCTTGGCGACCTTGTCGTCGGGGTTGCCCGGGATCTCCCGCTCCTTCTCCTCCGGGGTGGGCGCCGAGCTGGTCGCTGGCGCACCGTCGCCCTCAGGGGAGGAGGGCGGAACGGTCGTCTCATCCTTGTTCGCCGCGGGGACGCCCTTCAGGGCGCGAACCGCCAGGAACTCCAGCACCCGGTCCTTCACGTCTCCCAAGGCGTAGTGATCTTCGTCGAGAATGCGCTGCGCCTCGACCAAGTCGAGGTGCTCCTTGCTACGCTCGTTCCAGGGTAGCTCCGCGATGTTCTCGAGGAACGTCCGGATGACCTGCGACTCCATGGACTCGCGGCTCATGCGACCCAGGCGGCCCAGCTCGCGATCGACTTCCTTGCGAGCCTCGGGCGGCAGGTTCAGCGCCTCGAGCTTCTGCTTCAGCTCCTCCAGCTCGTTCGAGCCCTCGTCGTCCTCGCCCAGTTCTTTCCGGATCTGCTTCATCTGTTCCCGGAGAAACATCTCGCGCTGACGCTCACCCAGCTCCTCCTGCACCTGGGACTTGATGTCCTCCTGGGCATCGAGCACGCTGATCTGGCGCTGGACGTGCACCAGTACCCGGCGCAGACGCTCTTCAACCGACAGAGTCTCCAGCAGGACCTGGCGCTGCTGAGGCGAGATGTCGAGGTAGCCCGCTACGAGGTCGGCAAAGCGGCCGGGCTCATGAACTCCAGCCAGGACCTGTTGCACCACCTCTTCGGGCAACCCCGACTTCTGGCCCAGCTCGGCTGCACGCGAGCGCACCTCACGGTAGAGACCCACGAAAGCCGGATCCTCCGCGTTGAGCGGGGACATCTCCTCCGCATCGCGAACGATGGAGTGGAGATAGCCGTCCTTCTCGGTCACGTGCATCGCGATGCCACGCCGCTCGCCGTGCAGCAGGAGCTGCATGCCCGCGAGCCCGCGCTGCAGTTGACCAATGCGCGCAATGGTGCCGATCGTGTGGAGGCCCTCTGGAGCAACCGACTCGATATTCTGGCGCTGTGAAACAGCGAAGATCAGCCGGTCAGGGGTAGCCAACGCAGCCTCGATCGCGCGCAGCGTTCCGGGGCGTCCGGCCCCAATGGGTGCCGTGATCCCCGGAAAGAGGACCACCTCGCGCAGAGGCAATACAGGAAGCGTCAGACGTTCACTCATCGTATTCCTATTCCTTCCTTTACAGGCAATTTGGCAGGTTTGCCAAACAAGGCACCCTCAAGGTGCACCGGGTGTGCCAAATCCTTGCAGTGGGGAATTTGGGGGTCCGAACCGAATCGGAACAGCGTGGCCTGCCAATGCGCCTCCCAGGAGGAGCCTAACCTGCCGAACTGTCTGAATCACCGGACCCAACATTGAGCCGTGCCTTGTCCCTCTTGCTTTGGTCTGCTAAATCTATGAGGCTTTTACCGATACCTAATGACAGATCCGACCTCGCCGCTTGCTCCACGCCTGGCCGAAGCGCTGGGCAATGCCTACACGATCGAGGGCGAAATCGGGCGCGGCGGCATGGGCGTCGTCTATCGCGCCCGGGACGAACGGCTGAAACGCCGCGTCGCCATCAAGGTTCTCCCTCCCGAGCTGGCCTTCCAACAGGAAATCAGGGCTCGTTTCACGCGCGAGGCTGAGACCGCGGCGCGCCTGTCTCATCCCCATATCGTGCCCATTCACTCGGTCGGTGAGGGCAACGGTCTGGTCTACTTCATCATGGGGTACGTTGACGGCGAGTCGCTGGGCGCCCGTCTCAAACGACGGGGCAGGCTGCCGGTGGAAGAAGCCCGCCGCATCATGAAAGAGACCGCGGACGCCTTGAGCGCCGCCCATGCCCTCTCGGTTATCCACCGCGACATCAAGCCGGACAATATCCTCCTCGAAGGCACTCGAGGCCGGGTCATGGTCACCGACTTCGGAATCGCGAAGGCGATGTCGGGCTCGTCAGGCGGCACTCTGACCAGCGCCGGTGTCGCGATCGGGACACCGCAGTATATGAGCCCCGAACAGGCCGCAGGAGAAAAGGAGATCGACGGTCGGAGCGACCTCTACAGCCTCGGCATCGTCAGCTACCAAATGCTGACGGGTGAACTGCCGTTCAATGCACCAACGGTGGCGGGTATCCTGATGAAACAGATCAGCGAGATGCCCGAGCCGATCAAGACACTGCGAACCGAAGTCCCCGAGGATCTAGACCTGGCCGTGACGCGGTGTCTCGAGAAGGATCCCGAGAGCAGATGGCCCTCGGCCGATGCGCTGCGTCGGGCGCTCGAGAGCCGGACGGTGACCGGCTACCGGCCTACGGGCCAGACGAGGGGGCAGTCGCGTTCGGGCCTTGAGCGTCCATCCCGGTCGAGCGCGGGCCGTCCGCTCGCAGGCAAAGGCCAGCCGCCGCTCCCCAGTCCACCCCGTGCCCGCGATGACTGGCGTGCGAGGCTCGACCGGCACACCGAGAGGGCGAGTCGCCGAATGGAGCGGCGGGACGACACTCCGCTGCCGATGCCCGATACGGGTGAGCCGAAGATCGTCCAGAAGACGCGGGCCTACTTCGCGCGCTGGGCCGCGATCTCGGCGGGCTGCTTCATGGTTAACATAGCGACCGGCATCAGCGAGCCCTGGTTCCTGTTCCCGATGATGGGCATGGGCTTCGGCCTGGTGACGCACTACTCCAAGCTCTGGCAGGCGGGATATACCTGGCGCGACGTCCTGAGCCGTCCCCCAGCACCCGATGCGCTGCTGGTTCCCGGGGGCAAGGGTCACAAGGGGGTGAAGCAGATCGCAGCACCAACCCGAGACGAGTTCGGTACCCATCAGCAGGCGGTCAGTCAGGCGTTCGGGGACCGGACGGCGATCTACAAACTGCTGGATCGCATGACGCCGGCAGAGCGGAAGATGCTTCCCGAAGATGTGGCATCAACGGTTGACGGGCTTTACCTCCGCGCTTCCGAGCTGGCCCGGACTCTTCAGGCCATGGACAGCAACGTGGCCACCGAGGACCTCGGCCGAATCAGAGAGCGGATTACGGCGCTTTCCCGGGAGCCCGATGATGAGGAACGGGCCCGCAGGCTGGCGCTGCTGGAGCGGCAGGAGAAAGCGATCCGTGACCTGGGCGGACGGCGCGATCAGATCGCCGGCCAATTCGAGTCCTGCTGTCTGGCGATGCAGAATGTGCGTTTCGATCTCCTGCGGCTCCGTTCGGCCGATGCGGCCGCGGCACTCGGCGATCTCACCATGGCGACCCAGCAGGCCCGGGCGCTTTCGCGCGACGTGGACAATGCGATTGTGGCGGCGAGTGAGATTCGGGAAGTCTTAGGTAAGTAATCGAGTACCAGTACCTAGTACCGAGTACCTAGTGAGACCCTCCCGTTGGCACTCGGTACTAGGTACCCGTAATCAGGTACTAGCGTTTATCATGTTTCAGATCCCGCCTGTCGAGCCTCAGATCCCGATGATCCCGATGGAGATCCCGACGATCGTGGCGAAGCTCACTTCGCCCAGTCCGATGCCGGATGTCCCGGCCGATCTCACGCCGGTCCGAGTGAAGCTCACGGCGATCCATCCGGATTTCGTGGCGATCCCGACGCAATTCCCGTCGCTCGTGCATTTCCATCCTACCCTGGCGCTGGACGCGGTCAGGAGTGACCGACTGGGCGTCTAGCTCGTGGCCAACCGCCAGGAGGAGCATGGCGGTCAGGCCGAGGGTCATGCCTCGCATCGTTTCCTCTTTGTCATGAGTGAGTCTACGGTGCAGCCAAACCACGTCAGGAAGACGGAGGGCCGGGCCCCGCGTTAAGCGGGTCGCTCTACATCGCCATGGCGCTGCATGCGATCTACGACCCTGCGGCAGGATTTACCTATGGGAGACTCGGGGAACGGTTGGGACACCCGTCGGAAGGAATCGAGGTACCGGCGCCGGGCGTGCCGGCTCAGTAACCCGCGATTTCGATCATCGCCGCGCGGAGATGTTCGACCTGCGGCAGAATCACGTCTTCCAGCTGCGGAGCATACGCCACGAAGGTGTCGGTCGAGGCAACCCGGCGGACCGGAGCATCGAGCCACTCGAATGCCTCATCGGCAATGCGGGCCGCCAGCTCGGCTCCGTAGCCCCAAGAGAGAGAATCCTCGTAGGCCACAATTACCCGATTGGTCTTCCGCACCGAGCCCATCACGGCTTCCCAGTCGACCGGGGTCAGGCTTCGCAGGTCGATCACTTCCACGCTCAAGCCGTGCGCTTCCTCGACTTCCTTCGCCGCGGTGATCGTGCGCTGCACGACCGCGCCGTAGGTCACGACGGTCAGGTCGGTTCCCTCTCGAACGACCTTGGCCTTGCCGAACGGGATCATGAAGTTGGGTCCCGGGTTCGGTGCCTTGTTGTAGGTCTGGCGGTAGAGGTGCTTGTGCTCGAGGAAGAGCACCGGATCCTCGCAGCGGATCGCGGTCCGCAGCAGACCGTTGGCATCGAGCGCCGTGGATGGGCACACGACACGCAGGCCAGGCACGCTGGTGAACACCACGGCCCCGGTCTGCGAGTGGTAGACCGAGCCGCCCTTCAGGTACCCGCCGTAGGTGGTCCGCACCACGACCGGAGAACTGAAAGCGTTGTTCGAACGCCAGCGCATCAGGGCCAGCTCGTCCCGCAGCTGCATGTAGGCCGGCCAGATGTAGTCGAAGAACTGGATCTCGACCACAGGCTTGAGCCCTCGGGTCGCCAGGCCAATCGCCCGCCCGACGATGTTGGCTTCCGCCAGAGGCGAGTTGTACACCCGATCGGAGCCGAAGGCCTTCTGGAGTCCCCAGGTCACCTTGAAGACGCCACCTTTGCCCTTCACCTCGGAGAGCTGTTCCTCGCGGCTTGCGTCGGCAACGTCTTCCCCAAACACCACGATCCGGGGATCCCGGGCCATCTCGTCCTTGAGGCAGTTGTTCAGCAGGTCCACCATCGTGGTGGGGTCGCCGGTAAAACGGGGATCGTCTTCGGTGTCGAACTGCTCCGAGGTGGGATCGACGTCGGGAGAATAGACGTACTGGTAGATCGTATCGAGCGCAGGCTGGGGCGAGGCCAGGGCGGTCTCGGTCGAGATCCGTACCTCCTCTTCGACTTCGGCACGGATCGCCTCCAGTTCGGCTTCCGTCGCGAGCCCCTGCTCGACCAGGTGCCGGGGGAAGCGGGTGACCGGGTCTTTCTTCGCGTCCTCCTCCCGCTCCGCTGCACTGCGATAGTGCACCTCGTCGTCGGAAAGCGAATGGCTGTATGGCCGGATCACATGGGCATGAACCAGGGCGGGACCCTTACGGGCCCGACAATAGTCGACCGCCCGGTGCAGCGTCTCAAACGAGGCGATGGGATCGCAGCCGTCCACTTCCTCGATGAACAGGTTGGGGAACCCGGTGAGCAGTTTCGAGATCGATCCGCCGGCCGTGTTGACCTCGACCGGAACCGAGATCGCATACTTGTTGTCTTCGATCAGGAACACGACCGGCAGCTTGAGATTGCAGGCCGAGTTCATTGCTTCCCAGAATTCGCCCTCGCTGGTGGTACCGTCTCCCGACGAGCAGAAGACGACCTCGTCGCCGTAGGGTCCGGTCACGCTATCGGGCAGGCCCTGCACCTTGCTGTAGCGGAGCCAAGCCTCGGCGCATCCAACGGCCTGGAGAAACTGGGTGCCGGTCGGACTCGAGGCGCTGACGATGTTGTAGTCTTTGTGCCCCCAGTGAGAGGGCATCTGCCGGCCGCCCGAGTTGGGATCATCGGCCGCGCCGACGGCGGAGAGCAGCTGCTCGGTCGCGGTCATGCCCAGGCCGAGGCAGAGCGCCCGGTCACGATAGTAGGTGTAGAACCAGTCGTACCCCGTGCGGAAAACCTTGGAGGCGGCCGCCAGCACCGCCTCGTGGCCGGCACCCGAGATCTGAAAAAAGATCTTGTTCTGCCGCTTGAGCTGGATCTCCCGGTCGTCGAGACGCCGGGAGAGCAGGATCAGGCGGTAGATGTCGAGGAGATCGGCCTTCGAAAGTATTCGGGAGGTCTTCGGCGCGTTACGGGAACGGGTGGCCATGCCCCAAAGATGAAAGGCCAGCGGGGGTGGGACAAGGGACGGAAATTGAAGATTGCAGATTGCAGATTGAAGATTGAACTGCCTCGCTAATCCGGAGCCCGGACACGCTCAATCTTCAATCTGCAATCTTCAATCTTCAATCCCCTAATGCCTCCCGCTCAGCTCCTCCGAGATCCGGTTGGTGTAGTTCGAGGCAGCACGGAGGTCGGGATCGTTCCGGAGCGCCATTTCCTCAACCGCGTCGGGACCCCAGCGTACTTCGGTGACGCGGTAGGCCAATATCCGGCCCAGTCGAGCAGCGAGGGCGGAGTCGGGCTCGGCGGTGACTTGGAGTCGGGAGTGGACCCGGTCAAGAAAGGGCTTGACCAGGCTGGTCTGCCACTCGGGAACCGCGTCGAACCACTTCAGCCGGGCGGCAGGATCCTTGGGCAGGGTGGCGGCGACACTGTCGGAGACCGCTGTATCGAAGCCGCTGTCAGAGGCCGCGAAGAACCAAGGTGGCAGCAGGACCGGTTCCGGCAAGGTGATATCGGGAACGATTCCCCCTCCGCCTCGCACGCTCCGGCCATGCTCGGTCTGGTAGGTCTTGAGCGTGTCCTGTTCAGCACCGGACCTTCCGGCGAAGCTGTAGTACTGCTCGGTCTTGAGACCGTGATACGCCCTCTGAATGACGCGGCCACTGGGTGTGACCACGTGGCCAACGGTGAGCCAGACCATGTCGCCCTGGGGCGGGACGGGGAGGGCCTGCTGCATCAACGCCTTTCCAAACGTCCGGCGGCCGAGCAATAGCGCGCGATCGTGATCCTGGAGTGAGGCCGCCAGGGCCTCCGCCGCCGAGGCGCTGCCGTGATCAACCAAGACCACGAGGGGCATGTCACTGAACGCGCCGTCCTTCTCGGTGTTGTATTCCCGGTTGGCGCTGCGGATCCTGCCCTCGGTCCGAAAGACCAGAGTGCCCTTCTTGAAGAAGAGAGATGCGATGTCCACCGCAGCAAAGACGAGCCCACCCGGATTGCCTCTCAGGTCCAAGACCACCCGTTGGGCACCATCGCCCTTGAGCTTGCGGAACGCGTCGCTGACTTCGTGCCCCCCCTTTTCCTCGAAACCTTCCAGCCGGACATACCCGGTTGACGCGTCGAGCATCCGCACCATGCTCACGGACCTGGGCTTGATGAAGTCGTGCTTCACGGAGACGGTGACTGTCTGCGGCGACAGCTTGGGGCCGCGTTCGATCGTGATCCGTGCCTTGCTGCCCTTCTCCCCCAGCAACCTCAATTGGATCGTCTCGGCGCGGAGGCCCGCCACAGAAGTGTCGTTGATGGAAAGCAGCCGGTCTCCCGCCTGGACCCCGGCCCGGGCCGCGGGGCTTCCCGAAACCACGGTCAGGACTGTGGGGACGTCGTCCACGTCTTCGAGCACGATGCCTGTGCCTGCAACTTCCCCCGCCTCGTAGGCCTTCTTTCGCTCGTCCTCGCTGAGCGTCTCGAAGCGACTGTGAGGATCGAGGGATGTGAGCACGCCATCGATGGCCGCATGGACCAACTCGGCATACGTCACCGAGTCGACGTAATTCAACCGGATCTGGTTGATGATGCTGGAGAAGGTCTGGAGCTGCTCGTAGGAAGACTGCGCCGCCAACGGCGCGCGTCCGATGAGCAGGCCGACCACCACGATAGCGATCTGAACCAGTCGAGACTGTCTGTGCATGGGGCCGCCCTGCTCGGGGCTCACTGGGGAAGCTTGGCGAGACGATCCTTCGCCGACGCTATCTGTTTGTCGTACCGGCTCGGGGCTATCTCAATGAAATGGGTGAACGAGGTTCGAGCGTCAGGAATGCGATTCAACTGCACGTATCCGATACCCAGCCAGTAGAGCGGGCGGGAGTCCCGCGGATTGGCGTCCGCAGCACGCTCCAACATCGCAACCGCCTCCTCCATCTGGCCGGCCTTGCCCAGGGTCACGCCAAGGTCGGTGAGAAGACTGGGATCGTCGGGATTGGCGTCCACGGCGCGGCGCCGCTCGGCGATCGCGGTCGTGAAGTCACGGTCCATCTCCGCCAGCCCCGCCAGTTGGACGTGCGCCATGTAAAGCCCGATGTCGTTGGCCAATGCCTCCTGGTACAGCTGCCGCGCCTCGATGAGCTTCCCGGCGGCCTGGTTGATGGTGGCTAGGGTGTAGCGATACTCGTTAGTCCGCAGTGAAAGCGGCGGATCGTACCCCTTGCTCTCCCGCTCCTTGGTGCGTGCGGAGTCCCGGTCCATCAGGGTGCGGAAATGAGCGATCGCGTCGTCGTACTTGCCGATGTGCGCGGCGGCGAGCCCCTTGTACCAGAACACGGCATCCGGAACCCGGTCGTCATAGTGGTCGCCGTCGATGGACTTGATGAAGGCGGCGAAGCGCCCGTTACAGTCCTCGTATTTCCCTTCCTGGCAGTCCACATAGCCCTGGAGGTACAAGCCCCACTCTTCACCCCAGGCCTTGGTAATGCCGACGAAATCAGGGCTCGATGGAGTGACCGCCCCGATGATCCGCAGATCCACCAGCGGGTCGATCATGAACGCGTGGCGGAACTCGCGGTCCGCCTCGTCAATTTTCGGCTTCCACTCGGCGGGCACCTCGTCCTCGTAGGCCTCGACGAAAAGCTTCGACCGGCGGGCATAAGGAAGGTAGGCGAGACCCAGGTGTGCCACGGCGAAGCGAGGCTCCACCTGAATCGCGGCTCTGAGTTGCTTCTCCGCTTCGTCGTAGCGCTTCTCGCTCCAGTAACCCAGAGCCAGGTTGTAGTGGGCCGCGGCGTCGTTGGAGTCTTGCTTGACCCGCGTCTCAAGCTCGGGAACCTTGACCGACATCTTGATGCGCTGCGCGAACCCCTTCGAAGGAAGTGCCGCCACCAGGAGGATAGCGACAGAGGCGGACATCCAAATCCGTAGCTTGCTCATTTCATGGTCTCCAGTCGGTGGCCGGCCTCCACGATCTGCTCCTGGAACCTGCTGGGTGCCATCGCGATGAATCTGGTATAGGCCTCCTTCGCCTCCTTGTTCTGCTCCAGCTTCTGGGCGACCGATCCGAACATGTAGAGGGCGCGTGCGCTTCTCGGGTTGGCCTGGACGGCCTTCTCCAGGAACCCATACGCCTCGGAGAGCTCGCCCGCGCGGTAGAGGGCTTCGCCCATGTCGTACAGCAGGCCGGGATCCTCGGGGCTCGCCTCGAGCGCACGGCGCCGCTCCTGCAACGCGCTCTTGGTGCGATGCTGCTCCTCGTACATCTCGGCCAGCCTCACATGAGCCATGTAGAGGCCGAGGTCGTTGGTCACCGACTCCTGAAGGAGCTTGATCGCTTCGGCCTGCTGTCCCGCCTTGTCCAGGATCACCGCCAGGGCATAGCGAAACTCGTTGGCATCCGCGAACGCCACCAACTCATTGGAATCGGGATTCTCCCGCGCCACCGCGCGGTCGAGGAGAATGCGGAAGTCGCCGACGCCGCGGGAATACTGGAGGGTGTGGGTTGCCGAGAGGCCTTCGTACCAGAGGAACCAGTCGGCGAATTTCTTGCGTTCTTCTTCCGTGTAGCCTTCCGCGATGGAGCTGAAGAACTGGTAGGACTTGCTGTAGTCGCCGGTCCAGAAGCTTCCCAGCCCGTTCATGATGTAGGTGTAGATCGCGGCATCGCGGCGCGACAGGCCGAAGGTGCCGGTTGGCGGAATCATCAGCGCGAGGGGCCGGAGATCCACCAGCGGGTCCAGCAGGTAGGCTTGATTGCGCAGGTGGTAGGCCTCTTCCACTTTCGGCAACCACTCCGCCGAGACCTTTCCCTTCTCTACATCGCCCCAGAGCCCCGAGTTGCGGGCGAAGGGGAGGTAGGAGAGGGCAAGATAGGCCGTCGCCGTCTTCGGCTCGATCGCGATCGCCTCGCGCAAATGTGCTTCGGCGAGATCGTACTTCTTCGCGAGCCAGTAGCCAAGTGCCACTTCGTAGTGGGCGGGCGCATCATTGGAATCGCGCTCCACCCGAGCGATGAGAGAATCCAATGGAACCAACAGCTTCGCCTTCTGAGCCTGAAGCGGGGTCGCCGCCAGCAGGCACACACACGCCAGCATCCCTCTCTTGAGGAACATCTGGGCAGGCTCGCTAAAATGGGATGAGGGAGTATGCACAGAGCCCCCGCGTGGCGCTAGCGGGGATTTCTGAAAATTTCTTGTGCCGTCAAGAAATAAGACGAGACAACGTAAAGTGTCGGATTTTTGCTGTGGGTTTGCTCCTACTGACCGTCGGATTTCGCTTCGTAAACCACCTTCCCCCCCACCACCGTGACCCGAACCTGCGCCGATTCGATCGCTTCAGGCTTAATGGAAAAAAGATCCTGGTCCAGCAGTACCAGGTCGGCCCGATACCCCTTCTTGATCATGCCCCTCGTCTTCTCGGCAAATACTCCATAGGCATTCCCGCCGGTGTAAGCCCGGAGCGCCTCATCGAGCGAGATCTTCTGCTCGGGGAGCCAGCCGCCGGGATTCTTGCCATCCAGCGTACGCCGAGTGACTGCGGCATAGAGGCCGAGGATCGGGTCGATGGGCGCCACGGTCCAGTCGGAGCCGAAGGCCAGCCGCGCTCCCTTGTCGAGCAAGGAGCGGAAGACATAGCTGTCGTGTACCCGCACCGGGCCGAGGCGCTTCTCTGCCCAGCGGCCGTCGTCGATGACGTGATACGGCTGCATCGAGGCAATCACGCCGAGGCGGGCAATCCGCTCGACGTCCTGGGGTCGAAGATGCTGGGCGTGCTCGATGCGGAACCGGCGGTCCCGGGTTCCATGCGCGGTGCCCACACTGTCGTACATGTCGAGCAGCATCGCGTTGGCCCGCTCGCCGATGGCGTGCACTACCACTTGCAGCCCCGCGGAATCCGCGGCACCGATCCAGGCCTTCATCGAATCGGGGGGATTGGTCAGCAGGCCTGAAGTGGACGGGTCATCGCTGTAGGGTTCGAAGAAGTACGCCGTTGTCGAACCCAGCGAACCATCCATGAATCCCTTCACCCCATCCAGACGGACCCAATCGTCTCCCGGACCGTCAGCCCCGACGGTGTCCGCTACCCGGTGCCAGTCGGCGAGGGCCGGGTAGAGAGCCACGCGCAGGGTCAGGGTGCCATTGTGCCGGGCCCGTTTCACCGCCGCCACCTGCTTCCATCCCGCACTCACCGAAGCGATCGCGGTGACACCCTTCGAGGCGAGAAACTCCGTGGCGCGAGCCACCGCGCGGTCGTCTTCCTCGGCGGAGTTGTCCGGGACCGCCTCATAGGCCGGATCCATCGCCCCATCCTTGAGCACCCCGGTGGGCTCACCGGTGCGCCGGTCGCGCACGATGACGCCACCTGGGATGTCAGGAGTCTTGCGATCGATCCCCGCGGCCTTCAGGGCCAGGCTGTTTGCCAACGCCATGTGTCCGTCGAGTCGGCTGACCAGCACCGGATTCCTGGGCGTGACGGAATCGATCCACTCCTTGCGCGGGAGCGGGGAGCCAGGCCAACGCTCGTGATCCCAGTCCCCACCGAGAATCCACTCTCCGGGGCGGCGTTCGGCGGCGAAATTCTTGAGGCGAGAGATGAATTCGGCCGGCGTCGCGGCGCTGCGGAGATCCACGCTCGCGAGCTGGTAGCCTCCGTCCAGGAAGTGCACGTGCCCATCCATGAATCCGGGAGTCACCAGCGCTTTTCCGTTGGACAGGATGCGAGTGCCGTCTCCCGCGAACCGTGCGATGTCCGCGCTGTCGCCCACCCCGATGATGGTGTCGCCGCGAGTGGCGACGGCCTGAGCCCACGGTGCCGCGGAATCACCGGTCCAGATCCGGCCGAAGACGACGAGGTCGGCAGGACGGGAGGGGGCGCATGAAAGGGCGAACAGGGCGAACAGGATGGACATGGCGGACATGGTGGACCGGCACGAGGTAATGGGACGAGGATTAACCATCACTCTTGGATCCGGGGATTGAAGAAGCCAGCGGAAGAACGCGCGAGGTCGTCAGCAGGTCACGGATGTCGAGCAGGATCTCGAGCATCAGCTGATCGCGCTGATAACCCGCGTCGAGCTCCGCCATGCGGGCAGCCTGCTGGTCGGTTCGGGCCCGATCGTACTGCTCGCGATAGGTGGCTTCGAGATTGGCCAGAATGCGATCTCGGGGGCGCATGGTCGTCGTCGGATGAATGTGCGGGAGATACTCGGGCGCAGTAGCTTAAAGCATCCTCAGCCTTCCGCCAACCTCCGAGGACCATGGCGCGTTGCTTTTCGGTCAGGACACTCTGCCTCGGCTTGCTGATCGCGCTGCCGAACGCCCTCCTATCCCAGCAGACCAAGCCGCGAGCCCGTGATTGGGGCATTCCTTTCGGCGGAACCCCTGGTCCGCTCAACGCCATCACCGACGTAAAGGGTATCGAGGTCGGTCAGGTGACGCTGATCGAAGGTGAGGGGAAGCTGGAGCGGGGCAAGGGTCCGGTCCGCACCGGGGTGACCGCCGTTCTGCCGAGGGGTAAAAAGGATTCCGATCCGGTCTTCGCCGCCTGGTGGAGCCTGAACGGCAATGGCGAAATGACCGGGACGACGTGGGTGGAGGAGTCCGGATTCCTGTGGGGCCCGGTGATGATCACCAATACGATGAGCGTCGGCGTCGTGCGTGACGCGGTAATCGAATGGGCCATCGAACGGGGCTACGACGATTTTCTCTGGGCGCTCCCGGTGGTGGCCGAGACCTGGGATGGCGGGCTCAACGACATCGATGGTTTTCACATCACCAAACAGCACGCGTTCGACGCGCTGGATAAGGCGGCAGGAGGGCCTGTCACCGAAGGCAATATCGGCGGCGGGACCGGGATGGTCTGTCACGAGTTCAAGGGCGGGATCGGGACTTCGTCCCGCAAGCTGAGCGCCGCGGCAGGCGGTTTTACGGTCGGCGTGCTGGTGCAATGCAACTATGGCATCCGGCGCCGGTTGAGCATCGCGGGGGTGCCGGTCGGTCAGGAGATCTCAGATCTGATGCCCTGTTACGTCGCGGGACCGCCGGTAGAAACGCCGGGTCCGGAGTATCCGACCTGCGGTGGGAAAGCCACCGGGCTCATTCCCGAAGACCCGGGGGCCGAACGCGGTTCCATCATCATCGTGGTCGCGACCGACGCACCGCTCCTGCCCCACCAGCTGAAGCGCCTCGCAAAACGGGCGGCGCTTGGCGTAGGACGAATGGGCGGGCTGGGCGGGGATTCCTCGGGAGACATCTTCATCGCATTTTCGACTGCCAATCCCCATGCTGCGGTCGCCGACAGCGGCGCCCGTACAGTGCAGCTGTGGCCCAACGACCGGATTAACTCGCTTTTTGAAGCGACGGCCGATGCCACCGAAGAAGCGATAACCAACGCCATGGTAGCGGCGGAGACGATGACCGGCGCTAACGGTCTTCGGGTCTTTGCGTTGCCGCAGGACAGGGTGGTGGAGTCGCTGCGAGCTCACGGACGGATAGTTCGGAAGCCATAAGGCACTCAACCCAAGAACACGATGACCGAAGCACGACCCACGGCTCTCGTCACGGGTGCATCGGGTGGCATCGGGCTCGAGCTGGCCCGCCTCTTCGCCAAGGGCGGCCACGATCTCATCCTGGTCGCCCGGAACGAAGCCAAGCTAAAGGAGCTCGCGCTCTATCTCGGCAAGATGTACCGCTGCAACGTCGAGGTCATTCCGGCCGATCTCAGCCAGCCGGAGGTCCCCGAAGCGCTGGTGGAGGAACTGAAGACTCGGGGACTCACCGTGGACGTGCTGGTCAACAACGCGGGGTCCGGCGAGAACAAACTGTTCGCGCAGCAGGACATGCGGCGGGTCATGGAGATGATCCAGCTCAACATGACGACGCTGACGCAGCTCACCAAACTCCTGCTCCCCGCAATGCTCGCTGCGAAGAAGGGGAGAATCCTCAACATTGCCTCGACCGCGGCATTCGCGCCGGGCCCGTTGATGGCGATCTACTACGCAACCAAAGCGTACGTACTCTCGTTCTCCGAGGCGATAGGTAGCGAGCTCAAGGGGACCGGCGTCACCGTGACGGCGCTCTGTCCCGGACCTACCCGGACTGGTTTCGCAACTGCGGCAGGTGTGACCAATACCAATTTGTTCAACGCTCCCGGCGTCATGGACGCGGCGCCTGTGGCAGAGGCGGG